>MDTB01116380.1_pt1 | contig 50665 bp, 52 predicted proteins | sample 811161 | NCBI WGS metagenome assembly MDTB01 (sample SAMN05326650, study PRJNA326480) | marine metagenome | isolation source: seawater | place: Mediterranean Sea | collected 2009
ATCCTCGTTAATTAATGATGATTGTAAGTTTTGACAGTAATAAGCGTATTGGGCTGTCTCAAGTGTGATGATAGAAATTTTTTTTCTTTGAAGTTTTAAGTTTTTCAACCTTATTAACTTTGAAGGTGTGAGCTGAGATACATTGATTGATTTATTTTTTGACCAGGAAATTTGCTTTTTAAAAATTTTATTATGTATGTCATAATATCTATATTTTGTAGGTATTGATCCGCCATGTTCATTTAAAATTATCTTAGTTTTTTTTTCTGATTGGCACGCTACCCAAAACTTACATAATTCAGTTGGAAAATTTGAGTTTCCAGTGATAACCACGTTCGAGTTTAAATTAATTTTTTCAGCATTTTCCAACATTATTGTAAATCCCTCTAATAAACTTATTGGAAGATTTTTGAAAATATACTCGGATAAAAAACTCTCAAATTTTGTTTTTTTTAAATTTAACTTAAAATTTTCTCTTAAAGAAATATTTTCAGACGGTAGATCTACTTTTTTATAAAATTGATTATAAAATCTCGGTAATTGTCTTATCGCAAGCGATATTTTAATAAAATCAAATATATGAAAATAATGGTCAATAAATATAACTTTTTGTTTTTTTTCTAAATAGGAAAGAAATTTATCGATTATTTTTTTAAGTAAACTAATATTAACAATTTTTTTATTAAAATGAACTTCTTCAATTTTTTTTTTTTCAGGACAAATCTTTACTGATTTAATATTTAAAAAATCAAAAATATCTCTAAACAAATTATGATTCCAATAATGATTATTATATAAATTTAAATAGTCATTAAAAGTTTTAGGAGGTTTATTGTTTTCTAAATCTACAAAGGATATTTCTGAAATCTTGTAACTGTTAAAGGCATTAGTCATTGAAGTCCATCTATCAAATACAGCACTAACGAACATCGATACCCAAGGATTCGTTAGCAAGAACCAAAATCGTTGAGAATAATTTATGTTATGTATTTTATTTAACTTATAGGAAAGCTCTTTATTAACTCTATAAACTAGTCCTTCCAAATAGACAAAATCATTTTTAAATTTTTTTCTATTTTCCCAATGGTATGATGAAATTAATTCCTGTTTTTTTTTTAGCAATCTTTTTATTTAAACACCAATGCCCTAACAAAATATTTTGTTTCTCGTTGCTAAATAACTCTTCAAATGGACTTACAATTAATCTCACTGGAATAATTAAAGTATTATTACTTTTTATTTCTTTTTTTTAAACTTTTTGCTAGTTTAACTAATGATTGGTCTTTTTGGATTATTTGTGAAAGTATTATCAAAGTCTCTTTGGGTTTGCTTTCGTATGATAATCTTAACAAATCCATCCAATTTTTATTATTTTTCGTTCTAATATCCTCGATTTTTTTAAAAATTTTTCTCTCTCTTTTTTTCATATAAGAATACTCATATACTAAATTTCTTTAATCCGCACCTCCATCTAATTTAATTACAGAGCCATTAACAAAATCATTTTCCATCAAAAATTTCACTGCCAAAGCTATATTTTTAATATTTCCTAGTTCTTTATTAGGTAGGTTTTCCAAAATTTTCTTTTTACTATCTTTTTTAAGTTTTCTGTACATACCTGCATCAAAAGCTCCTAAGTCTAATATATTTGATGTAATATTATATTTTCCATATTCCTTACTCAAAACTTTACTAAATCCAATTAATGATGTTTTTGTTGCTGCATAAACACTTATTCCTATATCACCTCTAGATGCACCAGTAGATGAAAAAAAAATTAATCTTCCCCATTTTGAAAAAACCATCTTTTTTAAAAGCATTTTACTAAGCATGATATTTGATTTAATATTTAAATCTAACATATTCTGAATTTTTTCATCACTCTGATTCACCAGTAAATTGTTTTCTTTAATTCCGGCTAAAGAAATGAAAATTATTTTTTTTTCATTTCTAATTTTTTTTTCCAATAATTTAATTTGAGATTTTTCGAATAGGTTACATTTTATAAATTTTACATTATAGAGTTTTTTTTTTGGTTTATTTTTTTGATATATACCTAATATCTTATTATATTTTGATAACAGCTCAGTTAATTTTAAACCAATTCCCCCAGATGAACCTGTTATTATAATCATAATTTAATAATTTATATAATTTGAAAAAATTCTTTTTTTATTTTTATTCCACTCATTTCTAAACAATGAAGTTAAAATAATATCGACATATTTAGAATTAATTTTTACACCTTTTTTAATTACACCGTCAACTTTAAAGCCAAAATATTTGTGAATTTTAAGAATATTTTTGTTATTGGATAGTGTTTCACCCCAAATTTTTTTAATATTTTTTTTATCAAAGATCCAAGAAATAAATTTCAATTGAACTAAAAGGGCTAAGTATTGATAAGAAACTTCTGCAATATAGTAACCCCAGGTACAAGTTTTATTTTTTTTATCTATTTTTTTAATTGAAATTAATCCTATCTTTTTATTTTTATATTTAATTATATATGATTGGTTATATTTATCTTTTTTGAGATTTTTACACCAATATAAATGTTCTTTATATGATATTTTTTTTGGATTAAGCATTTTTTCTCTAATAAATTTTGTGTTTCTCCAATCAAATATTAGTTTATAATTTTTTGGAAAAATTTTTTCAAATTTGATTTTACTGTAAGATAACAAAAAACTCCTTAATACTTATTTAAGTTTTTTCCACTTTATGATACAAGATCCCCAGGACAGACCAACGCCAAAACCGGATAGAAGAAGCAAATCGTTTGATCTTATTTTATTTTTATCATTAGCTTGTTTTAAAGAAATTGGAATAGTTGATGAAACTGTGTTTCCTAAATATTTCAAATTATTAAATACTTTTTCTTTGGGTAATTTTAATGAGGCTTGTAATGAGTCTAAGATTATTTTGCTTCCTTGATGAAAAAAAAACTTATTAATTTTACTAATATTTATTTTTGATTTGTTTAGTAGCTCTATTACGTTTTTTGGGATATTAGATACTGTAAACATGAACATTTTTGATCCGTTCATTGAAAGTTTAACATCATTATTAAATAAATTTTTTGAAGCTCCATTTTCAATAATAAGATTTTTAAAACCACTTCCATCTGTACCCATCAAAAAATTTCCTACATATTTTTTGTTTGACTTTGAAACTAATGTTGCGGAAGCACCATCACTAAAAATCGTTTTATTGGCACGGTCACTTTCGTGAATGTACTTTGTATAAGTGTCAGAGCAAACGATTAAAATATTTTTACTCATTCCACTATTAGATAAAGAGGTCGCCACAAACAATGCATATACAAAACCCGAGCAACCTAAATTAATATCAAAAGCTTTAACATTTTTTTTAAGTTTAAGCCTATCTTGTAAAATACAGGCATTTGAAGGTAAAAAATAATCAGGCGATTGTGTTACATAGATTAAAGTATCAATAGAGTTTTTATCTGTTTTTTTTAGTAGTTTTTTTCCTGCGTTAAAGGCTAAGTCTAGAGCTGTTTGATTTGGTAATGTAAACCATATTTTATGTACACCTGTTTTTTCTACAATTTTTTTGATATCCCAAGATTTATTTTTCTTCTTTAATTCAGATATACTTACGTTATTCTTAGGAAGAAAATACTCAATTGATTTGATTTCAAGATTGTATTTCAAACTGATATTAGCTTATTTTTATTTAAAATACTTATAATTTTTTTAACAGAGTCGGCTGATGATAATTCATCTATATCCCTAGCTTTTTTTGATAGCCTTTTGTCTAGCTCTACTAAAATATTTAGATGGGACATTGAATCCCAATTTTTCAAATTATCAGAATTGGACTTCTCGTTTACTTTTTTGATTGGAGATTTTGTTGCCTTAGCAACTAGAATTAAAAGCTCTTTCTTAGAAATTTTGCTTTTATAAATATTTTTTTCAATTTTTTTTTTATTTGATTTTGTCATAAGCTAAATAAATTTCTGTGGACCATATTATAATTCCAAATTTTTTCTCAAAGTTTATATAACCTTTTTTTTTTAATTTTTCTAGGGTTGAAATATTCTTAATCATTTCTTTGGGCAGTGGCCATTTTTTTTTGTTAATTTTTCTTACTTTTTGAAATTCACGTTTGGCAAAACGAATTATTTTATTTGAGTCTGAAAATGATAAAACGGGAAAACATACAACTCCATTTTCTTTTAAATATTTTTTTGCCTCCCCTAACACTTTAAGGGTAAGTTTTGTTCCATCTTTGCCAGATTTACAGCTAGTAAATTTAAACCATGGTGAGATTTGAGCAATTTTTTCTGCAACACCAGATACATCATTAATAATAAAATCAAATTTTTGATTTTTCCATGGATTAAATAAATTACCTTTTTTTACTTTTACATTGCATTTATTTGTATTTGCATTATCTTTTATAATTTTAATTGAACTACTGGCTAAATCTGAAGCAAAGAGATCAAACTTATTTTTGAATATTCTTAAAAGACTTAAGCCAATATAACCTGAGCCAGCGCCTAAATCTAAAACATCGCCCTTAAGTTTTAAATGTTTAGAAATTGAGTTAATCATTAAATCACTTGTACCAGTTGGTTTAAAAATTTTTTTATTAAGTTTAAGATTTATTTTCTTTGTCACAAAAGATTTTATTTTCTGTTAAATCTATATATATATTCGCAAAACTGCCAATCCTCTAAGTTGTCTAAGTCAAAAGCATTAAGTTTTTTGAGTTTATAGAGAAATAATTTATTATTCAGTAAAATGTTTTTTTTGGTCCAACTTTTTTCACTCCCCCAATAAAATTGCCCAGCATCATGATACGCTGAAATTAAATCTTGAGACCTTTTAAGAATATCTTTTCTAGAAAATATTTTCACTTTGTTTTTTTTAAAATAAAAAGATCTTTGAATAGAATGACTAAATTTTTGAACCGTTATAATGAACCTTTTCGGATCATTTAAAAAATTTTTGTATGTTTTTTTAAGATCTTTAATTTTAATCATTGGAGTAGTTGGAAAAACACAGCAGATTCCCCGAACCTGAGTCTGATCTTTTTTAAATTTTTTAACAAGATCTTTAATTACGTCTCCTACAGGTGTCTGATTATTAGATAAAAATTTTTTATCTCGCAACATTACTTCTGCTCCATACTTCTTTGATATATCTGATATTTTTTTATTATTTGTTGAAACTATTACTCTAGAAAATAATTTTGATTTTAGACAAGCAATAATCGGATATGCTATTATTGGCTTACCAAGAAAAGATTTAATATTTTTATTTTTTATTCTTTCACTTCCAAATCTTGCCGGGATTATCGCAATATTAGCTTTTTTCATTTTATTCTATTTTTTGTGTTAACTTTATATTCTGATTTCCCGATAACAAGATCAACCAAGGAAAGTAAAATTATTTGGTGAGTATTTTCAATATGATTATATGATTTACTTTTAACAGTGAAATTAATGTCTCCCAATCTAGAAACTTTTCCTTTTCCACTAAATCCTGTTAAAGTAATTACTGAAGAAAACTTTTTTCTTCTGGCTGCTTTGCATGCATTTACAATATTTCTTGAACTTCCACTTGAAGAAATCAAAATTAATGCATCTCCTTTTTCTCCATAAAAATCAATAGCCTTAGCAACCCAATGTTCATATCCGTAATCATTTGAAAAACAAGTGATCAAATCTGCTTCATTGTAATTATTACATCTTACTTTTGCATTTTTAGTTAAGTCTACGCTGAAATGGCTAGCAATTGCTGCGCTACCACCATTACCGAAAATTAGAAGTTTTTTTCTACTTTTTTTGACTTTTTGTAACAAGGATTTGAACAAAATAATTTTTTTCAAATCACTTTCATCGAACGAAATTAACTTTTTTAAATTATCAAAATATTTTGTTAAAAATAGTTTATCGTCCATAACCACTTATAATATCTTCTATTTTTTTTTTATATTGAATTGGATCAGATTTGAAGTAGAAATTTTCTCTAATTTTGTCTTGCATATTATTATAATTAACTAAGTTATTTTTAATTTTTTCAAATTTTTCAAATACCTCGTGTGTGTTATAACAGGTAATATAATCTCCATAATTCATAAACTTCGTGGGATAAGAGAAAGTATCGTAAATAAGTATGGGTTTCCTTGATGCAAATATTTCATCAATTAATGAAGAATGGTTTCCAAATGCAAAATCAACTTCAGAAGCAGCTGTTTCAGGTTTCCACTTTATCTCATCCTCTAAAATTAAAATATTTGATTTAGACTTCAACGAGATAATAAGATCTTTGTAATAATCTATTTTAAGCCAATTATAATTTTTAGATTTAATATAAAATGAGATATCGCTAAATTTTTCAGCTAAAGACATGACTAATTCATAAAATTTTTTATTTAATCGGTAGTTATTTACCGGTTTGAGATTATTTAAATACCAATTCTCAGTAGAATGTAAATCTAAAATCAAACATTTAAGGTTTTTCTTAATTTCTTTCTTTTTTATGTTTTCTGATTTAAGCATGTAAGCATCTATAAAATTACAATTCAGATTTTGATATTGTTTTTTTTCCATATTTCTTTTAGTAAAATTTCCTGAAACAAAAAAATAATCAAACATTATTCGAGAAGAATACGATGAAAGGATAGGCCTATCATCATAAGCTAATGATATTATTTTTCTTTTTCGGCAAACTACTAATAATTCGGGTGAAAAAAGATCATAATGTCCGCTTAGTAAAAATTTTAAACTTTTGTATTCATTAAAAATTTTTTCAATTTTATTCATTTTAATAACTGATGTTAATATTAAAAAAAACAAATTTAAATCATAAAAAAAAATTTTTTGAAAAAAAAAAATATTAGTCAAAAAGATTTTTAATGAAGTCTTTAAAGACTCTTTATTAAAACAATCTTTCCACAAGATATATTTAATTTTGTTATTTTTGTAATATTCTTTGTTATGTTGATTAATATAATTATCGCTCCATTCAACATGTAAAATATTTTTCGGAAATAAAATATTTTTGCTATCATTTAAATAAAAAAAATCTTTTTTGTATAAACCTGATGTGCAAATATCGTGAGGAAAAAAAATTACTTTAAACTCATCTTTAGTTTTATAATTTTCTTGATAGTCATCTAAAAATTTTTTTTTCTTTTTAAATTTAAGGAAGAGTGAAAAAGTTTTAGAAAAATAAAAAATTGTTTTGTAAATAAAAGTAAAATATTGAAGGTTTATAAAATTGTTATTTTTTACCTTAAATTTCATGAAAACAAGACTATTAATTATACTTTTTTTGGTGAAAATAAATTTTATTTTCTCTTTTTTCTCCTTTTTTAGAAAGTTTATTAATTCTACAAGCTCAATACTTTCGAGAACATTTTTTTTCACATTGAACTCAATGATTAATTTTAAATATTCTTTTCTTTGAAAAATTTGACATAAAATGCCGTACCAAAATTTTTTAGTAAAATTTTCTGATATCTCGCTGGCTATATCAAGATAATTTAAAAATTTTTTATTTACGCCAAAGTTGATTTTGTAATCTTGGTAATTCACCCAATTTATGTTTATTTTTTTCAAAAGATTAATAAGTCTAAGATTTTGAAGTAATTTAGATATTTTAAAATAATAGATTTTATAATTTATTAACCTAAAAAAAATACACGGGATTATTGTTATTAAATTTAGTTCCTCAAAAAATATAGATCTCATCTTTACATCCTTATATTAAATTTGTTTTTTTTAAGGGCCTTTTTTACATCTAAAGGAGTAAACTCTGTAAAATGAAACATGCTTGCTATAGATAAGCCAGAAACTTGTGTTTTTTTTAAAAGTTTTACGGCGTCAGAAGGAGCGCCGCAGCCACCAGCAGCTATAATTGGTGAATTTAATTTTTTATTTAATCTTAGTAACGTATTTATATCAAAACCATCCATTTTGCCCTCATGATCTATTGAGGTACATATTACTTCTCCGACATTCATCTCATTGACTTCTTCAACCCAATCAAAAAGTTTTTTTTTAGTGTCAGTTTTTCCAGAGTTAATGAAAACATTTTTAAGGTTTTTTCGAATATTTTTATAATCAATTGATATACTTATACACTGGCTTCCAAATTTTTTTACCGCGTCATTTATAAGTTTTTTGTTTAAAAATGCTTCAGAATTTACACAAACCTTATCTGCTCCATTTTTGAGTAATTTTTCAATATCATCAATATTTTTTATTCCTCCACCAACTGTCAAAGGCATAAAGCAATTATCAGCAAATGATTTAATCAAATTAAAGTTAATAATATTTGTTTTATGAGCGTCTAAATCTAAAAAAATAATTTCATCCACTTCTCGAAGAGCATATATTTGTACAACCTGTTGTAAATTACCTACTACTCTCCAACTAGCAAATTCCTTACCTTTAACTATTGAAAAATTTCTGTATAAAATTGATGGTATAATTCTTATTTTATTCAAAATCTAAAAAATTTTTTATTAGTTTAAGCCCAAATTTTAAGCTTTTTTCTGGATGAAATTGTACACCATAAATATTTTCATTAGATATGGCTGTTGTAAATTTAATTTTATAACGTGAAGTTGCCAAAATATTGTTTTTGTTTTCTGTTTCAAATACATAGCTATGACAATGATAAAAATCTGAATTATTTGGGATATCAAAAAATATTTTACTTTTTTTATTTTGTTTAACAGTAGACCATCCTATATGAGGTAATTTTATATTTTTTTGACTCATTTTAACAACATTTCCTGAAATTAAACCCAGGCCTTTTGTTTTTTTTTTATTTTCATAACCGAATGAAGACAAAAGTTGCATACCTAAGCAGATACCTAGTATTTTTTTCTTTTTTCTCGCTGCTTTGATTATTGGTTCACGAAGATTTAAATCATCGATTTTGTTAATTGCATAATCATAAGAACCTTGACCAGGTAAAATAATCTTATCTGCGTTTTCTAAATCGTCAATTCTATTAGATAATACTGGCTCGAAACCAAAATGTTTTACTGCTTTTAAAACAGAATTAACATTCCCCACTTTATAATCTAAAACTAAAATTTTTTTATTCAATTATATTGTCGTAATTAATTTTTTGTAAATTTTTGTCTTTATCAAATAATGGCAGGCCATTATTATCACATTTAAAAATTTTCGGATTTGAGAATTTTTTTACTATCTCATCAAATTTTTCATCCGAGCAATTGATTTCAGCTAGTATATCTTTTAGATCAACACCAAGATATTTTGAGGGAAATTTACCACCTTTTTTTTCTGCTATCTCAATTGACTCTTCTCTTGTCATTCTGCCTCTTCTAATATGCCAACAACACCAATCGGTAACTCTATCATATCCAAACTTTAAAAATTTGAAGTAATCATGAACTCGCATTTGTAAATTATCTAAATTTTCGTAGTTAACCAAATTTCCTTCTACTTCATCGTCGTAGGTCTTGAAGCCATGTTTTTTTGCTATCTCAGCATTTTTGTGCCCGTCCCAAGGTATATAGTGGCCAAGAAAAATACCGGTAGTTTTATTCTTTTTTAATTCATTATCTTTTGGGTATGTATAAGGAATTAGTTGTTTTATATCTAAACCCATTATTTTATTCAAATCTGAAGTTCTCAAAGCATTAAGTCCTCCAAATTCCTCTAACCATTTCCTGTCAAGAATATTTTTATTTCTCATATAATCAGGTCCTCCATTCTCATTTTGGGAATTTTCTCCCCAAATAATTAAAGGAATTTTAAAATTAATAGATACTCTTACGGGTATAGTGAAAATCGTAATATGCTCAGCCCAAGAAATATCTCCAATAGTATCTAAAGTAAAAAAGTTTATTTTTCTTCTAACAACAGGATTCGAAGAATATTCAATACAATCAACACCTAATTTTTTTAATGTTTCTAAATTTTCTCTTCCTATATCTGACAACATGTCAGTACTTGCCACAACACACAATGGACTTAAACCTAATTCTAATGCTTTAATCGTTTGATATATTGAGTCTTTTCCTCCACTTACTGGAACGATACAATCATAGTTATTATTTTTACTTTTAAATTTTTTTACTACTTTAATTAACTCTTTTTTTCTCTTATCCCAATCTATCAATTTTCTATTTTTAAAAGATTTGCAAGCGTCACATTCTCCATCTTCAAATATTTGAAGATCTGGTTTTGTTTCAGGCATTATACATGTATTACAATATTTGATGTACATGATTAATTTGAGATCATACTCCAGTTTAAAGGTGTAGCTTTTTCAATTTTTCTTTTTGCTCGTTTTTTTAAAATTTTTTCGTAATAAATTGTCTTTAAGCCATATCCGGGACGTACGCATTTAATATTATGTGCAGAAAACCTTTCCCCTTTATTAATATCACGTGATGAATAAATTGATCTTCTAAATTGTAAATTTTTTTTCTCATTTTTCACTGGGCCAACTTTTACTTTTCCTAAAGCTTCCCAAGCATTATTTATCTCCTCTACAAAATTTTTCATACCTTTCTCATTTAATGAGAAAGCTGAGTCAACAGTTTTTCCAATGTGTGATACGGTAAAATGTTTTTCAATTACTGTTGCGCCCTTAGCAATTGCAGCTATTGCAGCACCCAATCCGAGGGTATGATCAGAGAAACCTACTTCGCAATTAAATTTTTTTCTTAGGAAAGGAATTGTTAAAAGATTAATATCTTTATTTTTTGCAGGATAATCGCTTGTACATTTTAAAAGAATAATTTTTTTACATCCATTTTTTCTTGCGATATTTACTGCATTTTCAATTTCTTTTAATTTTGCCATTCCTAAAGATATTATTATTGGTTTTTTAGTTTTGGCTACAATTTTTATTAATCTCAGATCAGTATTTTCAAATGATGCTATTTTAAATATAGGTGGATTAAAATTTTTCAAAAAATTTACGGCCGTTTCATCAAAAGGCGAGCTAAAGCAAATAATTTTATTTTTTTTTGCCTCTGCAAATATTTTTTTGTGCCATGACCAAGGAGTGTGAGCTTTTTTATATAAATTATAAAGCGTTTGGCCATGCCAAATACTTTTCTTATTTCTTATTAAAAATTCTTTTTTTTTTGAATTAATTGTCATAGTGTCAGCTGTGTATGTTTGTAATTTTATAGCGCTGACTTTGCACTTGGCTGCAGATCTAATAATTGATAATGCGTTTTTTAACGTTCCATTATGATTTCCAGATAATTCTGCAATGATAAAAGGTTTGTGATTTTTTCCTATTTTTAACATTTATTTAAATATTTAATTTTAGTTCATAAAATTTTTTGGCTTTACGAATAGTTTTAAAGTTGTGATAAGAAAGCACATTGTATGAAATTTTATTTTTTTTAGCTACTAACGCATATATAACTTTATATAAATTTAAATTTTTTATCTTATTGAAAAATAATCTAAGCATAATTTTTGAATATCCTTTACCTCTGAACTTCCTTGATATTAAGTAGTTAAAATAATATTTATCTCTACTCTTAATTAATGAACAGTTTCCTACACCGATATTATCTTTTGTAAAAATAAATATTTTATTCTTATTACTTCTAGAAATATTTTTTACCCACTGCTTGTGCTCGTAAATTGAGATTTTTTCTGAATTTAAAGAATTTTGCCTCACTCTGGATTCATTTCTCCAATTAAAAATCATTTTTGTATGCTTTGATCTAAATTTAACCAAATCGAATATTTCAATTTTTTTGTAAATTTTTCTTTTTTTAAAAATTTTTTGTGCTAGTTCAAAATCTTTAGAGGTATTAATATCAACATAGTCCTCTTTTTTTCTTATCAATGCAGTAGAATTAGGTGTGAAAATAGTCTTACTTTTTATCCAATTTTGTTTTTTAGCAAAATAAAATTGACCTGCATCAATATAGCAATATGGAAGATCTTGAGATCTAGTTTCAGTTTTATTTTTTTGAACCATTTGAATTTTATTTTCTGAAAAATAGAAAGATCTTAAAAACATTTGATTTACTTTAGTTGCTATAAAAATAAAATCATTTTTTTTATTCTTAATTTTCTCGTCTGCTTCTTTTAAATCTTTGATATTAAAAAAGGGAGAAGCTCCATATGCACAACAAACCATGGAAACTTTATTATATTTTTTATCAATCTTTTTTATAAAATTTTTTACAACATCAATGGTTGATACTGTGTGACCGCTTAATTTTTTGCTTCTAATAAATGGAACAATGGCTCCATAATTTTGAGCAAGTTTTGCGATTAATTTATCATCCGTTGATACATAAACTTTATCAAATATATTTGATGCAATTAACGTTTTAATCGGCCAATAAATTATAGGTTTTTTAAAAAATTTTTTTCGATTTTTATTTTTTATTCTTTGGCTATTTTTCCTAGCAATTATTAAAGCTACTTTCATTTAAAAAATTAAATTCCTTTGAATCTTGTTGAAACTAAATCGTCTTTTTTAATTTCGTATCCCTTTGAAAGTTTTCTTGGAAAGATAACTCTAATTATATCTCGTTTACTTTTGTCTAGATCTTCGATTTTAAATTCACTATCAAGACATTTTTTTATATTTTGACAATCTAACAAAATGTTAGTGCCAGGAGAAAATTCAAAGTGAAGATTGAGTCTATTGCTTCCTGCTTTTGGATTTAACCTATGTATAACATTTCCAGTGTGCATATAAACTGTTCCTTTTTTTCCGTAACATTTTATCCTTCTCTCACTTGAAGTTTGGACAGTTTTGCTTGAATATAAACTTGCTATGTTTGGTTTTAGGTGTGATTTTGCAAGAATTTCCATACACGTTTCTGTTTCTTCAATATCTTCTAATAGAACATGAAAGTTAAATAATACAGAGTGATCCACATGCCAGGAGTCGGCTACCTTTGAGGTTAAATGTTGATTAACTGTTTTAGGAACATGAGTGTAAATCAGGTAAGGATAATTTCTAGAGTAAATTTTATTACCTAAATAAACTTTCATAAAATTAATCATATTATCTTCAAGCCAAATATTAAGTAAACGTTTAGATAATTTTAGAGCTTCATGTTTATAAATTATTTCATTACTAGAGCAATTTTTCATTTTGGCAATTAATTCTTTGTTTTCTTCTAAAAAAGAATTAATAATTTTCTCTGAGAAATATCTATTTATTACCACTCCACCATCTTCAACTAGGTTTTTAAAAGCTAAATCTAAATTTTCTTTTGTCACGTTATTCGATAAAGATTCATTTTTAAAAAAATTAATCTTTTTAAATTCATTAATTTTTTTAATTTTATTAGGAAAAAATAGATTGTATCTCATTCTGTTAATTGATCTCCCGGGAGATAAAAGATTGTAAAATAATAGGCGCCATGAGTTTAAAGTTCCTAGATGATTTTCATCATACTTTTGATTGCCTGTTTTAATATAAATTTTCTTTAAAAAATCTTTGATCATATTTTTAAAATTTTTTTAATTTTTTTTATTATAAAATTTATTTTTTTGTTACTTAAACCGTAATATATAGGTAAAGAAACTTCTTTCTCATAAAAACTTTCAGCAATTGGAAAGTCCCCTAATTTATAATTAAACTTTTTCTTATAAAAAGGTTGTAGGTGTATTGGGATATAATGGACTTGTAAATTGATATTTTGTTTTTTTAATTTTTTAAAAAAATACTCTTTTGAAATTTTAAATCTTTTGAAATTTATCTTTAACGGATATATATGATACGAGTGTCCATAATTTTCTTTTATCTTAGGAATTGATATCCCTTCGTAGTTTGCAAAGGCATCATTATATATTTTTGCTAATTGTTTTCTTCTATTAACAAACTTATCTAGTCTACTAAGTTGACTTATCCCGAGCGCACATTGAAAATCAGTTATTCTATAGTTAAAACCTAATTTTTTCATTTCGTAAAACCAAGGTTTCTTTTTATCATTTTTTTCAACACCGTGTGTTCTAAGGATTTTTATAATTTTATTAATTTTTTTGTCATTTGACAAAACTGCCCCTCCTTCTCCGGTCGTAATGTGTTTTACTGCATGGAAACTTAGTGTCATGTAATCGGCATACCTTAAAGCATATTTTTTATCATTTTTTATTGAGGCACCAAATGCGTGACAATTATCATTTATTAGTTTTAAATTATATTTATTGGAAATTTTTTTTATTTTTTTCCACTCGCATGGATGTCCTGCATAATCAGTGCAGATAACAGCAACTACTTTTTTTTTTTGTTTTTTAAGTTTGAGAATTTTTTTTGATAGTAGTTCAGGATCAATATTTGAAGTGTCTTTGTTAACATCAACAAATTCAGGTTTAGCTCCTGAATATAAAATCGTATTACTAGTCGCTAAAAAAGAAATAGGAGTTGTTAATATAATGTCTTTTTTTTTCCAGCCTAGGGCTAATCCTAAAAGATGTAACGCCGCTGTTCCGCTCGATACTGCTGTACAATATTTGGAGCCAAATGTTTTAGAAAGCTTATTTTCAAATTTTGTTACATTGTCACCTTGTGTAATCAAATCGCTCTTAAGAACTTTTATTACCGATTGAATATCAGATTTAGAGATATTTTGTCTTCCGTAATTTATCACAGTATTTTATTCAAAGTCACTTTGATTTTGAGAAATTAATTTTTTAATCTCTGCTACACTTAAAAATTTTTTATTTTCCTTACTATTATAACTAAAATTTTTTTTGCAACTCTTTGCGCTTTTGAATTTTTTTAAATATTCTTTTTTAAAATTCCTAAATTTTAAGTTAGGTGCTATAATGTAATTATCTTTATTCTCTATCGTATTTAATGCGTCATGCTCTGAAACCATTTCCTCATTAATTTTTTCTCCTGGTCTAATTCCAATTATATTAATTTTTGATTTAGGACAAATTGCTTTAGCAAGGTCATCAATTTTGTAAGAAGGGATTTTAGGAATAAATATTTCACCACCCCACATAGTATTTAGACAATTTAATACAAATTTTACTCCTTCATCTAAAGTGATATTAAATCTGGTCATATTTAAATCAGTTATATTAATAAATTTGCTATTCTTATTTTTTAAAAAATAAGGGATGACTGAGCCCCTGCTGCCCATAACATTTCCATATCTCACTACAGAAAAAATTGTACTCAATTTTCCTTTATAATTATTCGCAGCAACAAACAATTTATCAGAAGCAAGTTTTGTTGCTCCATATAGATTGATAGGTGAACTTGCTTTATCAGTACTTAAAGCTATTACTTTTTTAACGTTATTGTTCAAACATCCTTGGATTATATTCTGAGCACCAATAATATTTGTTTTGATTACTTCAAAAGGATTATATTCAGCTATCGGAACATGCTTTAAGGCTGCTGCATGTATTACAATATCAACATCTTTAAATGCATAATTTAATCTTTCATTATCTCTTACATCACCTAAAAAATATCTTATAGGAGAACTGCTGGACTCTGGATATTTTTTTTGTAGATTGAATTGTTTTTGTTCGTCTCGACTATAAATGATTAATTTTTTAGGTTTATATCTTTTTAAAACCATAGAAATAAATTTTTTTCCAAAAGAGCCGGTTCCCCCAGTGATTAAGATTGATTTGTTATTCATTGTTTACCCTCTTATTATATTTTATACTGATATTTAATTTAATTAAAATCTTTTTCTAAATACCTAAATATATACTCTGTATCCCAGGTTATTTTTAATTTTTTAATTTCGTTTAAGCGGAACCATCCATAGTTTTGACCCTCTTTTAAATCTATTTTGCTAATATTATGTAGGGGTTTAACTAGAAAAAAAATATTTTTAGTACCGCTTGGTTCATGGAAGCCCTCATGTAGCTTATCTAAAATTTTAAAGTCTATAGACAGTTCTTCTTTTAATTCTCTAACTATTCCCTGCTCTGCTGTTTCTCTTTTTTCATCAATCATTCCACCAAAACATCCCCAGTAATTAGGGCAATAAATATTTTTATTATTATCTCTATGTTGCAAAAGATATTTCTGGTTTTTAATTATTACAGCTTTAGAGGCAATCCCCATGAATTAATTTATTTTTGAGAAGAAGCTAAAAATTTTTTTATTGAAAAAAAAAGCTTTCCCTTCAAATTTATTATTAAAGATTAGTGAAATGACTTGATATACTTTTTGAAAATATTCTTTCATTCTATATTTAGCTGCTCTTAACATAATAAGAAAACTTATATTTTATAAGAAGTTAACGTGCAAAGGTTTTTTCCCCTGATTTGATTCTATTTTTTTAATTCCTTTTACGTGATTGTCTAATGCTTCACTCACATAATGTTGTATTGGTAAAGTTCCCATCATTGACTGGGCATCAAAGTTAGGTGAGGCAAGATAATTCATAATTTTCGTGTATCGATCAGATTTAAATATATCCTTAAAACGTTCATCGACAAAATTTCCTATATGTAGTTTTGAATACCTGGCATTAAAAAACATTCCAGAGGGTGCTACTAATCCACTTCCACTAATTTGAAGCAAAAATTGTGGTCCGTAGAATCTTTTATAAGATGGTTTTCCTTTGTTTTTTATTTTATCCCACTTAATAATAATTTTTGTAGTTTGATTGCTGAGTTTTTCTGCTTCTTTTAAAATGTCATACATTTCTTCGTATTTTTCATATTTAATTCCTAAGGTACCAAATTCATCGTCTGAGCAATGTTTAATTACTCCATAATCAACGCCTAAATCAACTGCTAACTTTGCAAATGGTATAATTTCATTTTTAAAATCTGGTGTTAACACCATTTGAATTCCCAATGTAACCCCTAATTTTTTTTTCTTTTTTAATTCTACTGCATGTCTAATGTTTTCCATTGCTTGATCAAACACATGCGTGTGTTCAGGGCCTTTAAACATTATTTTAGAGTAAGATTCTGGAGTCCCAGCAGCAACTGTAAATCTAACCCATGTTAAATAAGGCAAAACTTGATCGATTTTATCTGGCTTCCACTCCCATCCATTAGTAGCATTACCAACATCTATACCTACTTTGTTAGCATGTTGAATAAAAGGTACATAAGCTTTGGATAAAGTGCTTTCGCCATCTGAGATCAAAGAGACAGCTTTTACCCCGATTTCAGCAAAGTCATCCAGTAAATTTAATGCTTCTTTTGTTTTAATTGATGATCTTTCTTGTGGTTCTTGAACCATTGCATAACAAAAAGAACACATGGCTCCACAAGCTCTTGTTAATGCCATATCTACGCATACAGGTGAAATTTTCTCACCATTTTCCCAAGCTTGAACTCTGTCATAATGATAAGGTAATTTATGAGAGTCTAAAATTAAACTACCTTCTTTCGTAAATATTTCTTCAGACATTAGGCTTTAATTTTAACTCCTCTTAAGTTTCTAAGTTTACTTTTGTCCCCAATTGGCTCACACCAAACTGTGATACCTTTATCTATAGATAATTTTAATCTTTGTTCAAGATCTAATAATAATGGCCCTCTCACATTTGCTGGTATACTATTCTCAATTTTGATAACTATTTGTCCATTATCAGGTGCCTTTATAGGTTCAAAATTTTTATAAAGATCATTTTTTTGTAATTCAGTCGTAATTAGTTTAATTCTATCTAATTCAGAAGTTTTAATCCAATTAGATCCGGTCTTAGGGGAATCAACTTTTGCGTAAAAAATATTTTTCATTTTAAAATGGTCCTTTAAAGTCTTTATAGGGCACATCGGTGGGTTCGTGTATGTATTTTTTTTCAAATAACTTTTTGTATCTAGTATTGATTTTTTTTTTAGTTAAATTTGAGATAGTCTGTAAAATCCTATCAGGATTAAGATATATATCTTTTGCTAAAGTTCTCGAGCTTGGCATAGGTATTTCTTTAATTCCTAGCCTTTTGGGTTTAGACTTAAATTTTACTTTTTTATCTTCAGACAAAAATGAGATTATTTCACTCCCTATACCATAAGTTTTCCAACCATTATCGACTACTAAAATTCTTCCAGTTTTTTTAACTGATTTCAAAATAGTTTTTTTATCTAGAGGCCGCAAGGTCCTTAAATCAATAATCTCAGCTGAAATATTGCTTTTGATTAAAATTTTTTTTAATCTTAAAACTTGTATTAATGCCTCTGAGAAGGAAACAATAGTTAAATCTTTACCAGAGGACAATATTTTAGCTTTTCCGATTGGAATTTTAAATAATTTTTTTGGTACGTTTTCTTGAATATTGTGTAACCATCTGTGTTCAAAAAAAATTACTGGATGACCAGCGTTAATTGAACTATTTAAAAGACCTTTTGCATCAAACGCATTTGATGGCGAGACTACTTTCAAGCCTGGTATATGTGCAAATAGAGTTTCTAAACTTTGCGAATGCTGTGGACCCTGCCCCCAACCTTTACCTATCATCACTCTTATAACTACTGAGACTTTATATTTCCCATTTGACAAAAAGTAGAATTTTGCAGCTTGATTAATAATTTGTTCCATTGAAAGTAAGCTGAATTCAACCCTCTGATGTGTTAAAATTATTTTCATACCTTGTAATGCTGCGCCAATAGCTATACCTGTTGCAGCATTTTCAGAAGTAGGTATCTCTATTACTCTTTTGTTTCCAAATATCTTATATAAATCTTTAGTTGTTCCAAATATACCCATGGGATCGTTAATGCCTAAACCCATAGTTATAATATTTTTATCTTTTTTCATTAATTGTAACTGCGTTTCTCTCATCACCTGATTAAATTTTATTTTTCTCATTTGACCTCAATTTCATAATAAAGTTTATCTATAATTTTTTTGTTAGGATAAGGACTTTTTTTTGCAAACTTAAATGCTATGTTAACCTCTTTATCAATTATATTTTTGATTTTATTTAAAATATTTTTTTGCTTAATTTTTTTTTCAATAAGTTTTAATGGACATTTTTTTATCCAAGAATCTAACTCACCTTTAGGGCGATAATTAAGATGATCATCCCAATTAGGTCCACAGTGTTCTAGCCATCTATATGTTTTGTACTCGATAAAATAAGGTTTTCTCTCTTTTTTAATTTTATTTATTATTTTTTTTGTAAATGAGTATACAGAACTAACGTTGTTACCCTGTAGGGTGTAAGATTTTATACCGTGGCTTTCTACTAATTTTTTTAAGTTTCTTTTGTAAGGCTGTCTATCCTTTAATGGAGTGTAAACAGAATATAAATTGTTTTCACAAATGAATAAAATTGGTAAATTATGAATAGCTGCAAAGTTTAGACTTTCACTAAATATACCCTCTTCTGTAGCACCTTCACCAAAAAATATTGTTGTAATATATTTTTTATTTTGAAAAATTGAGCTGTAGGCTACTCCAGTTCCTATTGCAATATTGCTGCCGACTATAGGCACAGCTGCGGATACGCCAGCATTAATGTCTTGTAAGTACATAGATCCACCTAGTCCATTCAAGCATCCAGTACTTTTTCCATAAAGTTCTGCTATCATAGAGTTTATATTTCCACCTTTAGCAATATAATGTGCATGCGCTCTGTGAGTGCTGATAATTTTATCATGTCTATTTAGTGCATGGCATACTCCTGCTGCTACAGACTCTTGTCCTATAGATAGATGGACTGGGCATCTCATCTCCTCTTCTGCATAAAATTCTGAAATTCTTTCTTCTATTCTTCTAATTTTATACATTTTTCTGAAAAGTTCTAAATTTGTGTTATTTTTCTTCATAAATTTATTGAAACATACCTTTCTATTATTTCTTTTGATGAAGCAACTTTAAAATTTAATTTTCTAAATGATTTTTGAGATAATACTCTCTTTGCAATCTTTTTTTTAAAAAATTTAATTTTTGATTTAGATTTTAACTTATCTTTTAAAAAATCAACCATTTTAAATAAGGTTATAGGTTTGTTTGGTTGAAGATTTACAGTTTTTTTTAAAAGACTTTTCTTATTTAATAAAAATTTAATAAAACGAAAAATTTCATATGTGTCAACAACTAGATCAAAGCTTTTATTTTTGTTGAAAATTTTTATTTTCTTATTTTTTTTAAGTTTATAAATTAAGTTGTTCAACCAAGGTCTTCTAATATCTTGATTTATATAGCTTAGTACACCGGGAAGCCTAATATTAAGATAATTCATATTACTTTTTGTTAATAAATGTTCCGATATAATCTTTGTAATACTTAAAATATTTTTTTCGTCTCTGTTATAAACTGCATATGTTGAAAAATTAAAAAATTTAATTTTTTTTTTTTTTGAAAAAAATTTTATTAAATTTTGAGTAGTGAGTATATTTGATGAAATATAATCATCAAAATTTTTTTCCTTTTTAAATTCGTGAGTTACAGCGCAATGAATAATTATATCTGGATTAACATCAAAATTTACCCCATGATCAAGATTACATTTGATCCACTTTATATTTTTAGATTTTAATTTTTTATTCACAGAATTTAACCTTCTGTAAACACCGTAAACAAAAAAAGATTTAGAGAAGAAGTATACTAAATCAGATCCAACTGAACCATTAGCGCCTGTAATTAAAATCTTCACTTTTGGAAAAACAATAAAATTAAATTTTTCTTTTAATATTTAAAGTATTTGAATTAGTAAAAAAGTAATCGCCTGTATATTTTGCTTGTTTCATCACTTCTACCCATTCTTCTTTTTTCAAAATTGTGGAACCAATTAGTGTCCAATCTTTAAAAAGCCAGTAATCCTCATAATCAGTGTATGATGCTAATGTAACAAAACTGTTACCTTTGCCTACTCTTTCAATTTCAGACAATACTTTAATACAATCTTTTATTGTGTAAGTATAAACAACTCCTAAAGCCATTACAAAGTCAAACTTGCTGTCACTCTCATTAATAAAAGTGTAATCATCTACCTTCTTAATAAATTGTTTAACTTCACCTAAAGTATTTTCTATAGCATAACTAGAAGTTTCTAAGCCTTGTATCTCTATATCTTTATGTAAGTCTTTAATATCTTTTAGTAAAAAACCTTTTTCAGAATTTAATTGTAAAATGGAAGATTGAGAGTTGATACCATATTCCTCTGATATTTTTTTTGCAATTTTTTTCCATCTTCCGTCATATTTGTATCCACCATAACCAAAATTTCGATGTCCATCAAAAAAATCTTTTTCTCTATCTCCTGCTACAATTCTTTCTTTAATAGTCCTTAAATTTTTTGCTACGTATCTAGGCTCATCAAGCTTTGGGTAGTTATCTAGAAGATTAAGCTCTCTCATTAATACTTAGATATATTTTTTATTACTGCTGCCATCCAAGGCCCCATATCTTTATAATGAGCAGTTGTCACTAAATGACTATCTATTACAGCAGGAAGATCAGTATAAATTGCCCCTGCATTAATTAAATCATCTTTCATACTATAGTAACCGGCTACCTTTCTTCCTTTAACAATTTTTGCAGATATCAAAAGTTGAGCACCACTACATATGCAAGCTATTGTTTTTTTTCTCTTATCAAAATCTGAAATAAATTTAATTATTTTTTCATCTTGTCTAACTTTTTCCATAGCTTTAACTCCACCTGGTATAACCAATACTTCATAATCTTCTGGTTTGACTTCGTCAATTTTTTTTACTTTTTGATCTTTATTTGGTGGCAAGGTCGTTCCTAAAAAGCCTTTGACCGGTTTTCCTTCAAGTAAACAAACATCTAAATCAATTTGTTCTTCCAGCATTCTATAATATGGATAGATAAACTCATGATCTTGAGCTAAATTACCGGATATTATAATACCTTTTTTCATTATTAATCTAAGTAGTTATCTTTTAATTCTCTCCTTGGCAAGAATGGGTACATATCTTCTAGCTCTGTTGGAATACTTTTGCCAGATTTATCACGTCTATTAATAGCTTTAGGAATTTGTTCTTCATTAGGATTCATAAAAATTTCACAAATAAATGGAGATTTACTATTTAAAATTTTTTGTAGTTTTTTTTCTAGATTTCGATGGTTTTTTATCTTCAAATAATTAAGCTTATGAGATTTAGCTATTTTACTATAATCAGGGAAAGATAGACCGCTGTTTTTATCAGCTCCCATTATTCTCCCCTTAAAGCCTAAAATTTGCGTTTGTTTTATCGTCAGATAGCCTCCATTATTAAATATAAATAATTTAATTGGAATATTATTATGCATTATTGTTGCTAATTCTTGTAAGTTCATTTGTAAACCTCCCTCACCAGTCAAACATATTATATTATTAATTTTTTTTTTATTCGCGAAATAAGCGCCTATAGCTGCTGGTAACCCCCAGCCCATCGGAGCGTGACCTGAATTAGTATAAAATTTTTGTTTCTCTTTAATCTCAATAGCTTGATGGGAAGTTGTAAAAGAAAATCCCATATCTGTAATAATGCTATCATTATTTTTAGTTAACTTTGAAAGCGATTTAACGAAATAATATGAATTTACGTACTTCTTTTCTTTAATCATTTTATTTATTAAAATTGGATATTTTTTTCTAATATTTTTACAATAATTTACCCACTCCAAATTTGAGTTATATTTTTTTAATTTTTTAAATAATTTTTCTAAAAAATATCTTGCATCACATTTAAGTTTTAAATCAAATTTTATATCATTTCTTTTTAATTCGTAATTATCAATATCCACCATACATTTAAATTTTGCTTTAGATGCATAATTTTTTGAATTATAACCTGTAACCATATAGGGTAGCCTTGTACCAATAGATATATAAAAATCGCAATTCTGAACAATAAAATTTGAACCTCGCTCACCAAAAGCACCTGGTCTTCCTGAGTACATGGAGTGATTAGATGGAATTATATCATCTGCATTCCAAGTAACAACAAAAGGTATTTTATTTTTATCAAAAAATTTTTTCACAATTTTTTGTGATCCTGAAAGTCTTACTCCATGTCCTAAGTGAATTAATGGTCTTTTAGATTTTTTTAAATTAAGTAATATTCTATTAATCGATTTATCAACATTAAAACTTTTTCTCTCCGGTATATATTTAATTTTTTTAATTTTTTTTTCATCTATTTCTGCATTTTGAAGATCTGCAGGAATATCTAAAAAAACTGGGCCGGGTCTTCCGCTTTTACTTATATGATAAGCTTTTTCTAGAAAATAGTTTATTTGATTTGGATCGGTAACCATTTTAGAGAATTTTGTAATTGGTTTAACTAGATCTATTATATTTATCTCTTGAACACCGACCTGTCTTTTTTTCGTTTTTTGTATAGTTTGATTTAAAAAAACCTGACCTGAAATAAAAATAACTGGTACTGAATCAATCCACGCTGAGCTTACGCCTGTGACAGTATTAGTGCCTCCTGGTCCAGTTGTAACAAAACAACATCCAACATCATTTTTTGATCTTGCATAACTTTCTGCAGCGAATGATGCAGCCTGTTCATGATGATGGGAAATATATTTAATTTTTTTTGAATTGTATAAAGCGTCACACAAAAAAATTGAGCCGCCACCACTTACAGTGAAAACAGTATCAATATTTTTATTTTCAATAAATTTTACGATGTAATCTGCAAGTCTCATGGTTTTTTATCTAGCTACTTTTAAAACACTTAAATTTTTATAGATCTTAAAGACTTTTGCTAGTGTTTTTAAATCATTAGTCTTAATAATGTCGCCATGTGAAATTACTTTTCGTTTATTTTTGTCTACTATTGCACCATTTAAAACTGCAAATATTGTGTTTTGTTTATTTTTTAAAATAGATTTAAAATTTTTATGCGTTTCAATAAAAAGTTTTGTTTTGCCGATATTGAAATATTGTTTTAATCCTATTTTTGGTTTTTTGAATTTAATAAAATTAGAGTCTATATTTTTTGTAAATTTTTTTCCCTCATAAGGTTTATCTTGTCGCCCATAATTATCCTTGAATCTTACCAAATCTTTTTTATCTGAAGGTGTTTCAAATTCAAGAGCTAGTAAACCTTCTTTAGAGATTGACTTAATTTGATGAAAAAGTCCTCTTGCTATCATTCTTTTTGAAGGTGAAGAATGTATTTCAGACCTTTTTTTCCATAAGCCTAATTGAAATTCTGCCTTACCCCCAACTAAAATAAAACCACTTTTTTTATTTGGATGACAATGCAGAGAAGTTTTTTTTTTATAATTAATTTTTAATAAAGTTACACATAACTCTTTTCCTTTTCTATAAACTACATATTCATAGCCCCAAGGTTTTTTAACAACTTTTTTATCGTAAAATTTATCAATATTTTTCATTTTTTAATGATTATAAAATTTTCGTATATTTTGAACAATGTCTTTTAATTGCTTTTTATTCAAGTATTGATGAACTGGCAATGTTAAAAGATTATCCGCCTGATATTCAGCTACCGGAAAATCACCACGCTTATATTTTAGAGATCTAGCAGCTTTTTGGAGATGAAGAGGTTTAGGATAATGTATCTTTACCTCTATACCTCTTTTGTTCAAGAAGTTTTTTAATTGATCTCTTTTTTTAAATAAACCCATGTACAAAGCGTGTGTCTCATAATTAGACCTGTTTCTCACGGGGATAGTCACCCCTTTTATTTTTATCAATTCCTTGTCTAAGTATTTGGCATTCAAGTTTCTCTTACGTAATATTTTCTTTATTTTCTTAAGTTCAATACTTGCCACTATGGCTTGTAATGGTTGTATTCTTGCATTCACGCCCCAAAAATCAATTTCATCCCTATTTTTCATTCCATGATTTCTGTATTTGTGTATCCAAGAAGCTAATTTTTTATCATTCGTTATTATAATTCCTCCATCGCCCATCACGTTAAGTGATTTTAACGGGTGCATACTCATAGCAGAGATATTTCCAAAAGTGCCTGGGCTCTTATTATAAATTTTTCCGCCAATACCCATACAAGCGTCCTCTAGAACTCTTAACTTATATTTTTTTGCAATAGAAATTATTTTTTTCATATTGGGAGACGCTCCGCCCCAGTGAACTGGCAAGATAACCTTAGTTCTTTTAGTTATTGCTTTTTCAATTTTGTTTACATCAATTTGATATCTTTCGTCACAATCAACAAATACCGGTTTAGCGCCACATGCTACTATTGCTCCGACCGTTGCGTAGAAAGTATTTACTACCGTAATCACCTCATCATTTTTTTTAATCCCAAGTGATTTTAAAGAAATGATTAATGCATCAGTTCCATTATTGGTAGAAATACAGTATTTTGATTTGGTAAAATTTGAGATTTCTTTTTCAAATTTTTTAACATAGGGACCAAGAGTAAATTCTGTACTCTTTATAAGTTTTTTCCAAGAGGCAAAATATTCTCCGGTATTTTTAAATTGGAACGGTAAATAATTAAATGGTACTCTCATTAGGAATTGTAAAATTCATTCACTTTATTACATATAAATCTTATCTCATTTTTTTTAATATATTGATGATAAGGAAATGAGAGAAACTCTTCGGAAAATTTTTCAGCTTTAGGGAGACTGCCCTTTTTAAAGCCTAAAAATTTAGTTGCTTTATATAAGTGCAAAGGTGTTTTGTAATATACTCTTGTTTCAATTTTATGTTTTTCTAAAAATTTTTGTAGTTTATCTCTTTTTTTACATAGTGTTACAAACATCGAATGAGAATTTTTCTCATTTTTTTTACTGTCAAGTATTTTAACTTCTGGTGCTTTTATTAATTTCTTGTATAAATTTATATTATTTTTCTTTGTATTTATTATTTTTTTCAATTTTTTTATACGAAAATTTAAAATTTCAGCATGAACTGCATCTAACCTTGAGTTAACACCATTAAAAATTATGTTGTTGTTTCCTGCTATTCCGTGGTTTCTATATGCTTTTATTTTTTCAAAAAGTTGCTTCTTATCCGTAATCACAAATCCCCCATCGCCAACAGCGTTCAAATTTTTAAATGGATGAGTAGAAAAAGCTGATATTTCTCCAAAAGTGCCTGCATGTTTTTTGTCAAAGAATGCTCCAACAGCTTGAGCTGCATCTTCTATCACAAGTAATTTATGTTTTTTTGCTATCTGACTGATTTTGTGCATGTTGCAAACTCTTCCAGTCCAATGAACTGGCATTATCGCCTTGGTTTTTTTGGTTATTGCTTTTTCAATTAAATTAGGATTGATATTTAAATCCTCATCAACATCAATAAATACTGGTTTTGCACCAACATGAATTATCGAATTTGCAGTTGCTACAAATGAAATTGGAGATGTGATTACCTCATCATTCTTACCTAGACCAAGGCTCCAAAGCGCCATCATTAAAGCATCTGTGCCAGAGTTTAACCCAAGGCAATATTTCGCACCCGTAAGTTTTCTTATGACGCTTTCAAATTTTTGATTTGAGTCAGACAAAACTAATTTTCCTGACTTAAGTACTTTATGGACAGCTTTTAAAATTTCTTTTTTTTCATCTTGATATCTTAATTTTAAATCTGTTATTTCTACTTTCATATTTTACTTTTTATATAATCTTCTAATCCTTCATTTAATTTATAAATTTTTATATTTTTAAATTTTCTTTTTAAGAGTGATATATCAAAGGGTCTGTATCCGTTATGCGGCATAGGACCTTTCCTTTTAGTAGTATTAATTTTGATTTTTGGATTGGTTAGCTCAATTGACTTTTTTGCGATATCATAAAATGAGTATACGCTCCCTGAAGCAAGATTTAATGCTCCCACCGCTTTTTTTAAAACACACTCAATTATAACAGATACAACGTTATTTATATAGATATGATCCCTTCTTTCCTCTCCTTTTCCAAACAAGGTAATATTTTTTTTGGATTTTATAATATTTAAAAACTGATTAGGTCCATAACCATTATGCGTGTCATATTTTCCGTAAATCATTGTTGGTCTTAAAATCAATAGCTTTGATTTATAATTTTTTATTAAAATTTTTTCTCTAATAATGTGCATTAAACCGTGAAAATTTGATGGTATTTTTGAGGATTTTTCATTCAACATATATTTTGAGTCAGAATAAACGGCGTCTGAACTAAGGTAAATGATTTGAGAAATCTTATTTTTCTCAACTCCGTTTATAATAGAGTTCATAATGTCCATATTATTAAGTAAAGTTTGTTGATTTTTTACTGGAGCCTCTGCTGCTAAAAAAATGATAACGTCTTTATTTTTTATAATTTTTTTAATTTTTTTTGAGGCAAGTCGATCTTTTTTTAAATTAATTTTTTTACTTCCAATAATTTTAAAATTTATATGATTTGCCTTTAATGCATTTTGAAGATTTTTTGAAATAATTCCACTTGAACCAAATATTATCACTCGTTTTGGTTTCTTTTTTTTATTATTTTTAAAATCCATCATTTTAACCAATCGTATAATACTTATAATTTAAATTTTTTTTATTACTCATTTTCAGTACATTAAATGGATCAATTACTAGTTTTACACTTTTATCGATTCTTATTTTTTCAAAATTTTTCCAAGGTGTCATTATAATCAAAATTTTCGTCCCTTTCAAAGTTTGATTGATCGATGACATTTGAAAACAGTTTTTCATATTTATTTTTAAAGTAACTTTAGGATCATAAACTTTTAAAAATCTATTTTTTTTTAATTTACTTATTAATTTTATAGAAGGAGAATTTTTTATTGAATTAGTATCCTCTTTGTAAGATAAACCAAGAATTGAAATTTTATTTTTTTTATTCTTATATACTTTTTCATTTATAAGTTGTCTCAATACCCAAGTGCTCATATAACGTGAATTATTGATTAAAGTTGTAGTAAATTTTCTTAAAATTAGGTTTTTAGAAATTAGGTTTTTAAGTGAGCTTATATCTCTTTCTATATTTCCACCAGAAATACCGAGCCCTGGTCTTAAATAAGCTTTTGGACCTATTCTTGCATCTAAATGTAATGCTGGCTTAATTTCATTCCAATTGGCTCCGATTTTTTTACACGTTTCCGCAAGTACGTTTGTTGTTGTAACATTTGAAGCTAAGAAAATATTAATTGCTATCTTAGTTAACTCAGCGCTTTCATAGTTCATTTTAATAATCGGGCATTTAAATTTTATAAGATAGTTTCTGTAAGATTTCTCTAAGTCTTTATTTTTATCATAGCATCCAATAATTATTCTTTCAGGTGAAAGCGCTCTTGACACACCTTTACCAAAAATAAGAGTTTCTATTTGATAAAATAATCTTGCCCTATTAAATTTTATTTTCCTCATAAAGCCTGGTCTAAGTTGAGATAAAATAACCATAATACTTTTTTTTTGAATATATTTTTTTGTTTTAAATATCAGCTTATATATTTGATTTAAATTTGACTCCCCTCTTGAACTAGTATCAACATCTTGGGAGATAAAAATAATTTTACATTTTTTCAATCTTTTAAAATCTGAAGAAAATTCAATTTTTTTTCTATTTTTCCTTAACATGTTACTTAACCCAGGCTCAGAAAAGGGAATCTTTAAAATGTCTAGGTCAGAAACTAATTTTTTATCAGAATCTACGCCGATTACTCTGAATTTTTTTTGAGCCGAGGCTGCTAAGTAGTTCAATCCTAAATGAGACAGGCCTACAAAACCAATAAAATTTTTTTTAAGCATTATATTAATTCATTAAGGTATTTATTTATTAAAAAATCTTTTTCAATAGAAATGGATTTTTTTTTACTTTTATTCAATTTAAAAAAATAATTATGCTCTTTTTTCCAAGTTGGATCGCCTTTTTTAAATATGAATTTTTTAATCGAGGGTTTGCCAGAAGGAAACTTTCTCTTCTTTAAAATGACTTCGCTATCTGACCATTTGCATAAAGAATTCATATGCACTGATCCTTTGGAACCAAATATATCAATACAAAAAGTATTTTCCCATGAGCAAAGTGTCATTTCTAATTGTATAGGAATTTTATTATAAAACAGGTTTACCATTGCATGATCGTATGCGTTATTTTCAAATTTGTTTGCCTCTGATAGCTTAAGTTTTGTAAGTTTATTTCCAAAAATGAACATGCATATATCTACAAGGTGAGATCCTAGGTCTGAAATCACCCCAGGCTTAACGTCTCTCCATTTACTCTTTTTGACTAACAAAGACGTCCCATTTCCATAAAATATTCTACAATTATATGGGGTTCCTATTTTTTTTTTCTTAATAATTTCTTTTATTTTTATTATTCCAGGTTCAAATCTATGGTTATATGCCGTGTAAAAAATAACGTTATTTTTTATCGCAAATTTTTTTAGAGTGTGGTATTTTTTTGAATTTTTCAATCTAAAAGGTTTTTCGACAAGAATATTTTTCTTATTTTTAATGCAATAGTCGATGATTTTCAATTTTTCTTTATCAGGGGCACAGACAAATGCAGTATCATATTTTTTCAAAGGAACTTGAGAAATATCTTTAAAATCTTTTTTTTTAAAACTATCTACAATACAGAAAATATTCTTTTTTTTTAAAAATCTTATTCTTTTTTTTCCTTGAACTCCAAAACCGATAATTGCAATTTTCATCTTATAAATATTAATTTTTTAAATTATATTTCGTAGAATTTTCAATATCGCTAATTTTTTTTAGTATTTCTGAGGGAGTGATTGCAATATTACCATTTTTTTCACACTCTGAGGCAGCAGCTAAAGATCCTAATATACTTCCTAACACTAAAGATTTTGTAAGAACTATGGCCGGGGTAGCATAAGCTAAGAGCGCATCACCTGTTCCAGTATTATCAATTACATTTTTAGCGAATGAGGGCAATGCGAAAGCAGCTGATTTATCCTTAATTTTAAGAGAATTTTTACCCTTTATATTTACAGATACGAGTCCTCTTTCTCCCAATTTAAGAATTAAATTTTTAAGTTTTGTATGCTTTACTAAGTTTCTAGACAAAACGCTTATGCTGGAGTCTTGGTCGGCTAAAGAAAATCTTGCTTCTCGCTCATTCGGTGTAATTAAATCAAAATTTAAAAAATCGATTATATTTCCCCATCTTGTAGCCACTTGACTGTCGGCAACTTTAAATGTTTTTCCTTTAATTGATTTACTTAAAATTGGAATACTTTTTTTATTAAATATACCATGTCTAAAATCGCTGAATATTACAATATCTGCCTTTATTTTTTTTATTGAATTTGAAATTTTGTTTAAAATTTTTTCTGAAATAGGTTGATTGTCTAAAGTATCTATTTTTACTAATTTGTAATTACCACTCAAGATCGTATTTTTATTTGTTGTCGGTCTAGTATTATCAATAATTCCGTGAAAATTAATCTTATTTTTCTTCATTGTTGAAATCACTAACTTCTTAAATTGATCATTGCCCAATACTGTTGTAAAACTTACTTTTGCACCTGCAGCTTTAAGATGTTGCGCAACAATACCGGCTCCACCAACATAGTCATTTTTTTCTTGATAAAGTAAACTCGGAGTTGGAGTTTTGGTGTGTCCACCTATTAAATTTGTTCTTGTGTATGTGTCTATAATTGTATCTCCTACAACGTGGACTTTGATATTCTTAAATTCACTGAGTGTCTTTTTAAGATCTTCAAAAGAAATATTGTTAAGCTCCATCAAATTCAATAATTTTTCTATTTCTATTTTAGGTTCCGAAAGTTTTAAGAGTTTTGTAGATGAATAAACAACATCACCTGGAGTAAAAATCATTTCTCCACCATATGACTCGACTGTTTTGGACTCCTCTTGAGTTGCCGGTGTAAGAGAGTTAGCTGAATACTCAAAGCCTTTTGCAAAAAATTCTGGCTTAATTTTTTTGATATTTTTAATTGGAGTTTTGTTATTATCAATTATTACATAATCTACCATTTCTAAAGTAGCTAAGTTTAAAGCTCTTAATTCTTGTGGAACATATGGTCTGTAAACGCCCTTTTCTATAAATTTATCTGCAGTTATACTTACTACTAAAATATCAGCTTTAGTTTTTGCGTAAAGTAGATGTCTTATATGACCGGGGTGGACTACGTCAAAATTTCCGTGACACAAAATAACTCTTTTATTTCTTGGAAAAAAATTAATTTGTTTTTGTAATTTTTCAACTGAAATTATTTTTTTAGAATATTTATTTTTGCTCAATTCAACCATTATTTTAAATAGCTAAACCATTCTTCAGTTACTTTTTTAATCTTTGAAGGCGTCCAAAGGGGTGCATCTTTCCAATTTTTTATCTCCTTAAGCATATTTTTTATCCCATCATTAAACTTTATTTTAGGTTTCCACTTAAGTTTTGATTTAATTTTTCTTATATCAGCTTTAGAAACTCGTGGTTCTCCTGGTCTATCTGGTATTCTTATTTTTTTACCTCCAATTAATTTTGCAAGATTATTTACCGACTGGGGTTTTCCAGTGCCTACGTTAAAAGTTTCACCCGAAATTTTTGTGATAGCTGCCGCAAAAAAAGCTCTCACAACATCTTTAACATGTACAAAATCTCTTGATTGATTTCCGTCCCCTACAATTGTTAATGGTTTGTTAGCTATTTTTTGTTTAAAAAAAACGCCAATAACTGCACCGTACGCACCGGTAGTTCTTACCCTTGGTCCATAAGCATTAAATATTCTAATTGAATTCACTTTTTGTTTATAAACTCTATTCCAATGAAAAACTGATTGTTCTCCAAGATATTTACTAAGAGCATATGGATGCTCTAAGTTTATTTGATTTCTTTCGCTAGTATTTCCCTTGGTCTTTCCGTAACAAGATGCTGATGCAGCATAAACAAATTTTTTAATTTTATAAAATCTTGAAGCTTCAAGAACATTAATAGTTCCTTGAACATTTGTAAGCATATATTTTGCGGGTGTTACTATAGAAGGCACAATATCTCCTATGCCTGCAAAATGAAAAACATAATTTACATTCTTAAAAAAACTTTCTTTGTGGTTTATTTTACAAATATCAAGTTTTTTAAATTTAAAATTTTTATTTTTCAAACAATGTTTAAGATTTTTTTTATGTCCGCCACTTAAATTATCTATTACTCTAACTTGAAAACCTTTGCTCAATAATAGATCTACCATATGACTACCGATAAATCCTGCTCCGCCCGTAACTAGTGCTATTTTTCTTTTCATTTTGCCTGAATCTTTTTTAATCTTTCCACATTAAAATACATTTCATTTGTAAAAGAATCAGGTAATAATTTTTTTTTGAATGCTACACAAAGATCTTGGACAGCACTTTCAATACTACGTTTAGGTTTAAATCCTAGTTTATTATAAATTTTATCTGAATTTATATGGTAAGATCGATTATCATTTGAACTAACTTTTTCTATTTTTATATCTTCTAATTTAAGTTCATCACAAACTACATTTTTAACAATTTTTGAAATTTGATTAATTGACAAATTTTGGTAGCCAACATTAAAAATTTCATCTTTAATTTTTTGACTTTCAGAGTTAATAAGAATTTCTACAGCATCACAATAATCATTTATATGTAAATTTGGTCTGAGTTGTTCCCCGCCAAATATTTTTATTAATCTTTTATTGAATGCAAAATTAGTTAATATGTTAACTGATAAGTCTAGCCTTTGTCTAGGAGCATAACCACAAACAGTTGCAGGTCGAAAAATAACGCCTTCAAAATTTTTATCTGTATGTTTGAACAACAATGGTTCGCACATCCCTTTATACTTGTTATAAAGTGTTAATGGGACTAATTTATGATCCTCTTTTACATCTTTAACTTTTGAGATACCATAAACTGAGCTGGTAGAAGCATAAATGAATCTTTTGATACCTGATTTTTTTGCAGCTACTACCATCGGTTCAAAAGCCTCAAGGTTAATACTCGTAGATAACTTTTCATCTAATGCGAAACTTGTATCGTTTGAAATACAAGCTAAGTCTAAAAATACCTCATGATTTGAACAACTTTTTTCAAGTTTATGTTTGTCTCTTATATCACCTTCGATAATTTTTAAATTTTTATGTGATGGTAAGAAGGAGCTTCCAAAATACATTATATCATAAACGGTAATTTGATAATCTTTTTTCAGTAGAATTGGAACCAAACGGCTTCCAACATAGCCAGCTCCTCCAGCTATAAAAATTTTTCTAAATTTTTTCATATTTTATATTTAGATTTTTTAGCATCTAAATAAAAAGTTTTAACGGTATCTAAATTTATTATTCCTAAATTTTTTCCAATCATTGAATATTTTTTCAGAATATTGTTTGGAACAGTTATAATATGACATTTACATCTTTCAGCTTGAATAACATTAAAAATTTCTCTCGTACTAGCCCACAAAATTTCTACCTTTTTTCTTTTTCTTACCAAATTAACAGATCTTTTAATTAAACTTTCTGGATCAATTCCCACATCTGCTATTCGTCCTGCAAATATAGAAATTATTAAATTTGTGTCTTTTGAGCTATACTTTAATATTTTTTTTACTTGATCAAAATTGAATACAGCAGTTATATTACATTTAATCCCTCTATCGGTTAAATTTTTAATTATTTTATAAGTGTATTTTTTTTTTGTATTCATAATAGGAATTTTTACATAAATGTTATTACCCCAAGATGCGATTTCTTTAGCTTGATTTTCCATGTCTTTAAGATTGTCTGTGAAAACTTCAAAAGATATAGGTTTTTTTATTTTTTTTAGCACCTGTATTGCAAATTTTTTGTAGTCCTTGATGCCGGCTTTTCTCATCAAAGAAGGATTAGTCGTAAATCCCTTTAAATAAGTATAATTATTTAGAGATTTTATTGATGAAAAATCGGCCCCATCAGCAAAAATTTTTACCTTTAGTTTTTTCATCTCTAAATTTGAGGATATAACTCTTTAAAATCAAATTTTTCTAACAAACTTGAACTTGTAATTCGATTTTTCTTTTCATCAGACTCGTTGCTGAACATTGATAAAAACCATCTTCCATCATTGATATCATCCCAATTAGGTTCTTTATTAACGTTCACTGGAGCAACACCGTGATAAACAGTTGAGTATCCAATACCCACATCTCCTGTGTCAATTAATTGTTCTACTTCAACTATTTTGTCTTTATCATTTATTAAGTAAAAACCTAATCCCTCGTAATCAACACCTGCTTTACTCATATATCCGCTAAAAAATAGTCTTTGATTTTTATTTGGATCAATATGTGGTTCAAGATATCCAATTTTTGATGGATACTGAACAACTTGAACTCTATCAACAATGCCGTCTTTGGGAGTATTATTTTCATACTCCTTTGGACTCAATCCCATTAAAGTTTTTATTATTCTCCATCTTTTGTAAATTGGTCCAAATAGATTTAGAGGATCCTTGTTCCAAGGATAAAAATAAAAAGAATGTTTACACATTTTAATTGCGTATTTTTTACCAATTTCTAAATCTATTATTCGATGAAAATCTGGTGTTCCTTCTAACATTTTATGAAACTCTGAAGGTTTATTTTTATAATAATTAAAAGTGTTTTTTTTCATACTTTCAATGAAATTCTTTTCAAAAGCATTTTTTAAAATATAAAAATCCCCTCTATAAAGAGAGTTGATTAAATCAGTGACAAATTTTCTGTCAGAGTTTTTGATTTTTTTTTCTAATTCATTGAAATCTAAAATCTTTACTTCTCTTACTCTTTTTGGAATTGGTTTATTTTTTTCTAAATTTAACCACTCTGACTTAATAAAATTATTCATTATACAATCCTTTCATTTGGAAAACTAAAACGATCTAAGCTACCATTAAAATTTTTCGGCACACCTCCAGATGATATATATTTTGGAAAAATTTCTTTATCGATATGATCAAGTGACAAGTCAAATAGCTCAAACCTTTCAGCCCAATAATTTGACTTATTTAGTCTTTCTCGAAGTTTATTTTTTAAACTTTCGTCTATCGTGCCAGTATGTTTTTTTTGCATTAAACCGTAAAAATAAATAATCATAGCATTGTCTGGCGCAGTTTTTGTAGCAATGTGCCTTAAAAAACCATATTGTTGAGCAATCTTGACTTTTCTTGTCTCTCTCAAAAGTCTTGAAAAGTTAATTCTAAAATTCATATAAAACCATAAGTCGTCAAGATCTTTTGGATCTGGAATTTGATCAAAACTTTTTGCTTTTATTTTACTTAAAAATTTATTCTTAAAATCATCTAAATTAAGATCAACCTTTATCTTTCCTGACTCGATCGCTCTCTGTCTGGAGTAAGTTCCTAACTGATAAGGTGCTTTGTCATTATCATCTGTTTTAAGTGTTCCTTCTTGATCCCCAATTAAACCATCATTTGACATTTCTTGATAAATTGGTGTTCCTTTCCACGGTTGTAAAATTGAAATATTACTCCAATCAAAATTTATTTTTTCTGCTAATGAAATAGTATCAAATAACATTCCCAAAGTTTCATTTGGAAAACCTAACATTAATAAAGCTCTTGTATTTATTTCTGGAAATTTACTTAAAACTTCAGACGCAGCTATAAAGGTTTCTACCGTTCCGGGTTTTTTAATTTTTTTCAAGATTTCAGGATTGCCTGACTCAATTCCAATATGAAGTCCAATACATCCACTCTTATAGGCTGCTTCTACAACTTCAGGGTTTTTTAGTGAGTGAGCGATCACTCCATTAGTTGCATCCCATGTTATATTTAATTTTTTTTTCACCATTGTGTTAAACATTTCAAGAGTTCTCTCTGTGTCTTTTAATAAATCATCATCTAACCAAACAATGTGCTGAACACCATGTTCATTTTTAAGGTAAAAAAGTTCATCGATGACTGAGTCTACTGTACGATGTCTTACTGTTTTTCCGTGATATGTTCTAACGTTACAAAACGTGCAAGCTGCTCTGCAACCTCTATTTGATTGAGCGGTAGATACTATCGTTCCTTTTTTTAATGTGCCGTGCCAAGACCCAATAACTCCGTATTTTGAATGATCTTTTATATCCATCAAATCATACGCTGGCATCACGCTCATCGTGTGGGTATCTGGAATGACTCTCTTGTGAAATACAACGATGTCTTTACCATTTTTAAATGCAAATTGAGCAAGATCTTTTACGTTTTTTTCACCATTAACAATTGAAAATAAATTTGGTAAAGCTAAGTCCGCCTCAAACAAACATACAAAATCAACTCCCTGTAAATCTTTTACAACGCCTTCAATATCGTGGGAAACATGCACTCCACCGACAATCAAGGGTATACTTGAAAATTGATTTTTAATGTACTTGCAAACATTTTTAAAAGAGTTGTGAGTAACAGAAAACAAACAACTTACTCCAACTATATCTGGTTTAAATTTTTTAATTCTTTCTGAAATTTTGCTTTGCCAAGTATTGTCAAAATCAAACTTTTGGTCCTCTTTGTTGTAATAAACTTCTTTTAAAACTTCATGATTAAGGTTTATAATATCGACATCATAGTTTAATCTTCTTAATTGCGCTGCTAATATTCCAATTCCGTAAGATGGATAATTATTACCTCTTCCCCTCTTTGCAATATTGTAATCAAAAATTTTATCGTCAACATCCGGAGGATTTACAAATAGGACTCTTTTGATTTTTCTTCCCTGCATTACATTATCTATATGAATTTTGGCTAATTCAAAATCGTTTTTTGGTAATGAAATATCTTTTGTGCTTTCTTGATGAATATAACTCATAGTGTGAAGTAATATATTGTTTATTTAATAAATCAATTCAACAAATCAATATTATTTCTTAAAAAACTAGGGCTTATCTTCGGCTGTATTTGTCCCATTTTAGACACCGGAACAAAATTATAGTAGATATCCCAAAATTTTTTTTGATTTTTAAAATCCTCCTCAGTTTCATATTTCTCTTTTTTAATGTCCTTCAAAACTTCCTCCGCAAATAAACCTATTTCTTTTCTGGAGTTTGATACTGGTTCAACTGCTGAGCTTATAAAATCATCATATCTATAACTAGAGGCAAAATTACTTGATAATATTTCTCTTAAAGATAAAAGTTTTTTTCTTTTTAGATCTTTAATTCGCTTTATTGTAAAAAGCCATGGCAAATGAGATCTTCCAGCATCAATTAAAGTAGAAGAAAAATTTATACCGTAAGCTGGTCTCATGAAGTTAAAGGCAATGTCGCTCGGGCCGGTATCGCCTCCGAAATAAAATTCACAAAATCTTAATAGAAAAACATCAAGAAAGTCATTTTTATTTGTACTATTGGCATAATCAATTACCTTTGAATCTTTAAAGTTCAATTTTTCCTCTGGTAGATGTCCCATTCTAAAAACATAAAAACCTTTCGAGATAAAATATTCAACGGCATCGTTAAAATCAAAAACTGAAAAATTTCTGTACTTATGATAATCCCAATTAAATTCTGGGAATTTTTTTTTTTTAAAGTTTTGGTCTCTATTTGCAATACATATCCATTTATCATTTTCTTTCAAATTGAATAGTTGTAAATATTTTTTTCCTAAATTAATTTCCTTTTGGCTAAAATCAATTATGTTCTTTGTATAAAACTCATACAGATTTTTTTTTTGATTCAATAAAAGCATTTTAATAGGATATTTTTGAGAAATTTCGATTAAAATATCTTCAAATTTCCAAAATTTAATACTTCCTATTAAGATTTTAAATAGTGGGTTAAAATTAAGTACATAAATTTTTTCACTTATCATTTTTTTTATTTGTGAATTACATTCTTTATAGTTTAGTAGAAATATAATCTTATTTTCCCGTAATTCTTTAAAATCGTAGTATTTTTTTGCAATAAGAAACCCTTCTATAAATCTTAGAGTTTGACCAAATTTTGGATCTAAAATTGAAACTTTTAATTTTTTATACCTGAAAAATTCTTTTAAAAAAAATACTAATGGAAATAAAAGTATATATACACAATAAAAAAAAACTTTTCTCATTAAAAAGAAGATTTAATTATCTTTTGAAGTTCTAAAAGGACTGTAGTGTGAATTTCCTAAAACTTTTCTTAATTTTGTAAAATAAGATTGTTTTATTTTTTTAAAATTAAAAATATCTGAATTATTTGTTTTTGGATAGTATGAATTTCTTACGGTAATAGGTAAGGCTATCCTGATATTATTACTATTGTTTTTTATAGTTTTGTGCAGAGTTAAGGCTGATAAAATTGCTACTGATCCCTCAGCGATCTTCAATTCTGTCTTTTCATATTTTTTTGGTAAGTTAACAGGCTCTCTATTCCTGTGTGGAATGTGTCCCCATTTATCAGAATTTTTGATAATTTCCATTGTTCCTGTATTTTTTGGTAAGTTAATAGGGATCCAGAGTTGAAGCGATTCAATCCCCATGCCAGACCAAAACTCTTGATGATATTTTTTAATTAGGTATGTATCTTTTGAACTAGTGTTCTTAGAGTTAATAGCCATTTCATAATCAAGCATATACTCTAAATCGGGCCCAAGTAATTGGATTAATTCCTCTAAAAGTTTAGTACTTTTAAAAACTTGATCAATTAAATTTAAATCTAATAGATTTTTAGATAATATTTTTTGTATATCAAACTGACTTTTTTTAGTTAAAGCTTTTTTAAAATTACCTTCTAGATTAAAAAATTTTTTATTATTTTTTGACTCACTTATTTCTATAAGTTTTTTATTTATTTGAAGTTTAATTTTCTTGAGCAATTTTTTTTCAATACAAGATTTTATAATTGTAAACCCGTTGTTAAAGAGGCTTTTTGAATGATCAATCATAAAATTATTTAATTTCCGTGTATCTGATATTTTTGTTTTGGATCAATAATATTATCGAAAACTTGGCAAATATGTCTCACAAAATACCTACCCAGAGTTGTGACCTTTAGCTCTTTAGAATTTAACTCTATGAATTTTTGGCTCTCGAATTTTTTTAAAGAGTTTAATTCATTCTTAAAATATGTATTGAAATTTATGGAATATTTTTCACTTATTTCACTGAAATTAAGTTTTTGATTGCATTGAAGTGAGAAATTGCAATCTCTTCTTATAATATCATCGTTTGATAAAATGTATTTTTTATTGATTGGGAATTGTCCATTGATAACAAATTTAGAGTATTCAATTAAATCGTAAGTGCTTTGATAGTAAGAATTACCGAAACCACTAGTAGAAGTTGGCCCTAGTGCAATCATATCTTTAGTGTAACCTGGTGTTTCCCCTCCAAAGTTTCGATAAACTTTTCCTTTTTCTTTTGCAATTGAAAGTGAGTCATGCTTTTTTGCAAAATGGTCAATGCCAACCCAAGAGTAACCATCCTCGATTAAGCTTTCAGTTGAATTTAAAAACATTGCTGGTAAATCTTTTTCTGGTGGCAAATCCTCTTCATGTATCATTCTTAGGTGCTTTCTTTTTTGAGGAATGTGTGCATATTTTATCAATGTTATTCTCTCAGGACTAAGTTTTTTTGTAAGTTCAATCGTCTTTTGAAAAGTCTGAATAGTTTGTGCGGGAAGACCAAAAAGTAAATCAAAATTTACTCCTTTGAAATATTTTCTTAATTGATGAGTCATCAATTTTTCGATCATCTCGTATGGTTGTTCTCTATTAATTTTTTTTTGAACTATTGGATCAAAATCCTGAACACCAAATGAAATTCGATCTACGCCTAGTTTTTTATACTCTTTAAAATGGTCATAACTCACAGTTCTAGGATCAATCTCCATTGAGAATTCTTTCAACACATTGAAATCAACAAAACTCTCTAACGATTTCAAAATTTCGGTGATTTCTTCAACAGTTAAATGCGATGGAGTACCGCCACCTAGATGTATCTCTTTAATATTTGGTTTTATATTATTTTGTTTAAAGCTATTATTGAGTAAATCTATTTCGAGGAGTAAATTTTGAACAAATTTATTTATTACATTTCTATTGTTAGAAATGTGCATTCTACAACTACAATAATAACATAATTTAGCACAATACGGGATATGAACATATAATGTGACCGGGCGGTCAGGATTATTTATAAAAAAATCAATTAATCTAGCTTGATAGTCCAAGGATAAATTATTCTCTTTTTTCCACTCACTGAGAATTGGATAACTGCTATAATATGGTCCAGGTTTATTAAATAAATTTACAAATTCTTCATTAATCTCCTTTGAAGTTAAAAATTTTCTATTTAAATTTAAATTATTTATCATAATTAATTTTAGTCCGTTTTTTTTTCAATATATTTTAGAATTTTAAGAGTATTATCATCTATATTTTTTTGATTTCCCTGATAAACTATTCTTCCTTTATTAAAAATTAATATTTCATCGCAAATACTTAAAGTACTTATTCTATGGGTAATAAAAATTATTAATTTACTTTTAAACAAATCTTTTAAATTTATCATTATATTTTTTTCACTAATTTCGTCCAATGAATTTGTTGCTTCATCTAAAATTAATATATCTTTGTTTCTATAGATAGCACGAGCCAAACATAATCTTTGTCTTTGTCCACCGCTTAATCTGACACCGTCTTCCCCTATTTTAGTATTATAGCCCAATTCTAAATCATTTTCGATAAAGTTTTTCAAACCTACCAATGCACAACTATTTTTAACATTATTAATATCTATGTTTTTTTGATTTTCTCCAAGAGCAATATTATTTTTGATTGTGTCGTCAGCTATGAATGGAAACTGTGAAACGTAAGCAATATTTGATGCTATATTTTTATATTTATTATAATCCACAAGCTTACCATCTAAATAATACTCGCCCCCGTGAGGTTCTAAAATTCCACAAAATATGTCAATAAATGTAGATTTTCCTGCACCAGAATATCCAGTAACTCCGATAATTTTTTTATTATTAATATCAAGTGAATTGATTTCTAACAAATTTTTTTCATTATTTTTTTTGTAATTAAAATTTATTTTTTTTAAAGTTATTACATCATTAAATTTTGTTTTGGTCGAACTATCTAAGTTATTTAAATTTTGTTTTTTCATTGCGTCTTTTAGATCTGGGTAAATAATTTTAAAAGAGTGGTTAGCAATTTTTAAATTAGCTAACCCTTGGAATATAGATTGTGCAGATGGAACTATTCTTTGTAAAGAAACTGCAAATAGTCCCAAAATAAGAATTATATCATTGAGACTGTTTGATTGAATTAAAAGTAAAAATAAAAGTGTGCTGTATATGACCAAAAAAATAACAATTTCAAATATACTTCTAGGTAGGCTGTTAACTAGGCTCATTTTGACAGTGAAATTTTTATAATTTTTTTGCAAATCAGAGTATTTATTTGTGTAAAAATCTTGATTTCTAAATATCTTTATATCTTTTATAGATCTAAAGGATTGATTGGCTAATTTAAAAGTTTTTTTTGAAAACTCTGGTACAAATTCACCAAACTTATCTATTATATTTTTTACTTTTTGATAGATAAAGATATAAAAAAACAAAACTGTAAAAAACATCAGTAGTGTAATTTTATAATTCATAAATAAAAGTAAGGATGTTAAAAATAATAAAGAAAAAATACTTCCAATAATAAGATATACAGACGAAATAATTTGATGGATGCCATCATTGGCTCTTATAACTAATTTTTCCATTAATTCGTTTGAAGTGTTCTGCATATGGAAGCTATAAGGCTGATTCAAATAAAAATTATAAATCTTATTTACACAGAAATACCAAATATTGTTACTTACATAAGAATTTCCCCAAACTGATATTGTTCTCAAAATAATATTTAATAATACTAGTAGTACGGAAACTAAAACAAAAAAAATTATTAATGTTTCGTTATCAAAATTAGTAAAATTTTTTATTTGTATTGCGAATTTATTCTTTTCTAAAATTTCGTTTTTTGTAATTATTAAAATTACAGGTGCAATAGAAGCCACTCCGATCATATCAAAAAGTCCGGAGAAAATTTTTACAAAAAATAAAATAAATAGATTTTTTTTATCTTTAAATCTTAATATTGATACAAGTTTAAAAAAAGAGTCTACCATTAAAAGTGATGTTGTAAAAAATGATTTGGTAAATTTGCAAAGGCAACTTGTTTATTTTTTTTCAATACTTTATTAAGTTTTTTTTTAAATTTATTCTGTAATTTAGTATTATTGCCTCTCTGTAACATTTCAACTGTTGCTTGCCTAATTTCTTCTGAAGTATTTTCTATAAAATTTAAATTTCGTCTTATAAAATGCGTATCCGAATATAATGAGTTTAAAGGATATTCAAACATTTTTAAATTAAGCTTATTTTTTTTTTTGTAATCTTTTTTTTGATAAATTAATCTTGGTAAATACATATCTTTTGCATCTAGTTCTAAATAATTAGTGTGTGAAGGGCTGTCAGTTAAAAGAACAGGTGTTCCAAAAAATTTTGCGATCGGCCAAAAACCTGACAAGTTTGCAATACAAAACCTAGAATTGGCGGCTAAATAGACATCCATTTTATCTGATTTAATTGGAGAATTTGCATAATTAATAAAATTTTTTATTTTAGGAAAATTAAAACTATTATTTCCTACAAGAAAAACTTTCCCTCCTCTTTCTGTAATTTCATTTATTGCGGGAATATAGTTTCCTGGATTTGGTGTCCTATGCTTTTCATTAGTATTTTGCTTATTTTCACCTCTCCAACCATACTGTCTTATGTGTAAAGTAACGAACCATTCATTGTCATTAACAGTTATCCCATTATTTTTTAGCATTTTTGTTCCAAAAATCTTATGCTCTTTTGAAATCTTAAATTTAAATTGCTTTTTTTTAATTTTTTGATTTACAAAATTTCTAGCTTCATTGATCCTTATAAAACTATTCTCCATTTCTATCATTGTGCCTAAAGGTAACTCCTTTTTTAAAGAGCTAATGGTTTGTTTTTTTTTTACGAGATTTACATATTTAAGAAAATAGCTAGCTAGAGCGTAATTGTTAAATTTTGTATTTGCAGGTATTTCGCAATATAATTTTTTTTTCTTTTTTAATTTGAATTTATAAAAAAGCAATAAAGTGAATAAAGTATTATAATTACCTATTGATCCAATAAACATCCAACTTGGAATAAATTCAAAATTTTTTTTTCCCTGAGATTGGCTTAAGAACCATTTTTTTCTTTTTTTCGAATACTCTTTCAAACTTTTAAAAATCTTGATGCTTTGTAAATTTAATAAGTTTTGAAAATTTTCAAATTCATACAAATGACAATCTTTGTATTTTTTTCTTAAAAATTTTAAATTATGTTTAATCCCTAAAAAAAAATATTTGTAATAGTCTTTCTCTCGATCTGAAAGTTTTTTTAAATTAAAATTGAATAATGAAATTCTTTCAATTTGATAATTGAATATCAAAAAAAATTTTTTTATTAAATTTTTCACTTAAATTAAGAATTAATTTGAATTTAAAATTCTATAGTATTAACTTTACTTAGACTTATTAATCAGAATAATACCGGTTATATAAAGAACATTAGTGCCTTATAAAAACGCTTCGTTATTTAATGCTAGATCTTTTAAAGTTCAATTTTTTTGTTAATAAACTTTTTTTTAAATTTACCATTGATTAAACTAATATTACCATTTATTTTTTTTTTGTTGAAGCATGGGATGAGACACTAAGCAGTGCCAAACTATGGCTTGATAAGCTTCAGAGAGTGGTGTTACTTTTTTAAGGTTTACTTCAGGAATTAATATTACTAAGTCACCTCTTTTTTTAAGATAGCCATTTTTTTTTCCTACCACTCCGAAAATTTTCGACCTTTTTCTTTTTGCATAATCAATCGCAGTGATAAGATTTGTGCTCACTTTTTTTTGTTTATTTCCTCCACCAACAGAAAAAACGAACAAAGCGTCATTTTTTTTTAAATTACTTACTTTTAGCCAATCTCTAATTGAACTATCCCAACCCTCATCATTAATTCTAGCTGTCAATTCGGCCACGTTGTCTAAGGGTGAATAAGATTCTATATTACATAATTTTCTAAAATCATTGACAGCATGCGAAGAATTAGCAGCGCTTCCACCTATTCCTAAGAAAAATAGTCTTCCTTTTTTTTTTCTTAATTCTGCAATTTTTTTTGCTAACAGATCAATTTTTTTATCATCAATTAACAAAGTAATCTGATCAATTAAATTTAAAAATCTTCTTGAATAATTTTTTGTCATTTATCTATTTTAAATAAGATTGAACTGATTTTATAAAATTAGCTTTAACTAAGTTTTTTTTTGTAGCAAAGTTATTTATATTTTCAGCTGCTGCAAGTGAAGATATAAACATAGCAAAATCTAAATTAATTTTTTTACATAAAGATAATGCAATTAAAGTCATCATTGTGTCGCCGGTTCCTACTTTATCTACCACATTATTTGCAAACGCCGGGCTATGATAAATTTTTTTATTAAATCTATTAAATATAAATGCTCCTTTATCCCCACAGGTTACAGTAACATATTTACATTTCAAATTGTCAGAAATTTTCTTAATTAATTCAGTTACTTTAGAATTTTTATCTCGAAGCTCATGTCTGAGCTCTGTTTCGTTCACCGTTATAAAATTTGCACCCTTATACTTTGAGATTACATGATAACCAATATTCGAGGCATTTACTTGTGTATTCACTGCTAGAAATTTTGAATTCTTAATTATGTCTTTAGCAAGATTATTAGAAATAAGGCCATGTCCATAATCTGATGCGATTATTAAATCATGTTTTTTTATTTCATCCATTAACTTTCTACGGAAGATTATCTCTTCTCTTTTATTTAATGGCTCGTCGTTAATTGAGTAAACACCTAATACTTTTGTTTTATTGATTTCATCTAAGTACCTTTTCTTCATAATCGTAGGTGAATTACTTTTATTTAAAAAAAAATATCTTACATTTTTTTTTAATTTTTTAATTATAAAATTTTTTTCTTCTTTTTTTTGTCCAATGCTACTCATAATAGTAACTTTTTTACAGAAATCTGAGATATTGTTGGCTATTGCTGCCGCGCCTCCTAAGTATTTTTCTGAATACAAATCTCTTAAAACTAAAACTGGTTCTTTACCTGATTTTCCAAGTGACTCGCAAAATACATATTGATCAATTATAGTTTCACCTATTATTAAAACTTTTAAATTACTAAAAGATTTTATGGTTGAAGAAATCTTATCGTCATTATTATACAAATGATTACTTTTAATTTTGTTAATAAATTTTTGCTGTTTTGGATTAAGGCTCAAACTTGTCTGATTGATTATCTTGCTAGAACTCATCAATTCTGTTTTGCTGTAATGCATTTTTCCGCCAACTGATTTGATCGCCTTAAGTTCTCTTTTAATATTTCCAGTTAGATCTTTGTTGTTATTAATGTAATCTTTGCCTTTGCAATAAATGTTTGGCTTTAAATTTTTTATGAGTTCAATCGGTGTCTGGTTATTGTTTCCTATGATTAGATCTGTATCTTTTAATGAGGAAAGCATTCGCATTCTTGTTTCTAGGTTAAATATTGGTCGGTTTGGCCCTTTGTTTACAAATTTATCACTCGTCACGCTTACTACTAGAACGTCTCCAAGTTTTTTTGCCTCTTCAAAATGAAGTATGTGCCCGTAATGTAAAACATCAAATACACCATGACATAATACAATTTTTTTTTCTTTTTTTTTAAGATTATTTATTTTCTTTTTAAGGTTATTTAAATTTGAGATTATTTTTTGAGTCATTTATTTTAAAATTTTTTTAATAGCTTTATGCCAGTTTTTTTTAAAAAAAATAGATTTATCATCTATAAATAAGTCAAAAGAAGGCTTTCCAAAAATAAGCTTATCAAATTTTATATTCCAACTATGCAATTGTAGTAATGTTTTTTTGTAACCTTGTTTTTTAGCTTTAAGAATATTTTCATTATTTCTACCCATAAACCTCGCAGTAAATATTTTTATTAAATATCCCTCTTTATAAAGTTGATTAATAATTTTAATGACCCCTTTTTTGGGTTTAGCAGAAAAATATTGCTTTTTTTTTGTGGTACATATTACTCCGTCTAGATCAAAGCAAATTATTTTTTTTATTGATTTTACCATAGCTCCGCACTTTGCCAAAAGTGACTAGTAGAATTAATTACATCGATCAAATCTAGATCTTTATTTATTATCAACAAATATAAAATCGCTTTCAGTAGAAACTGAAACCGGTATATCTCCAATAAGTATTTTAAATTTATCTTTGTTTTTTACTAAAATTTTAAAAATCATATTAGTAAAAGGACCAGAGACAAATTTTAAATAGTTTTTTTCAATTGTATTAAAAAAAGAAAAATTTAAATATCCAAAAGCATCTTCAAAAGATTTACAATAATTAATAAATTTTTCTATATTTTTCTGCTCAGTTAAGAAGCCTGGTAAAAAATACTTTAAACCTTTAATAAATTTTATTAATTGTAATGAATTTTCATTTTTAAATTTTTTATTGAAACAGAAAATATAATCTTCTAATACGTATTTTTCTTTATTTTGAAGTTTATTGTTTTTAAAATTTTGAACTTTTACCTTAGGAATGTAGAATAGAGTGTCTTTACCAATCTTTTCAAAAATCTCCTTCTTAAAAAAATTAATTTCACTTTTTTTTATTTTAGCGATTGCCCACATTGTGTATTCTATTCTAAATTATTTTTTTTTGAATTTTCTAAATCTTTTTTTAATTCATCATACTCACGCATTTTTCTCTCCATAAACTTTATTGTAAGATCAAGTTTTTTTGAAATGCCTTTTGGAGTTAAAACATGGATGTAATTTAATTTTTTTTCATTGTTATAAAAATTTCTAAGTTTAATGTACCCTTTGGATTTTAACGCTTTCAAGCAATAATTAAGTTTACCCAAGCTAAAGTTTAATTCTTTTGCAAGTTGTCGTTGGGTAGAATTAGGTTTCTTCTCAATCTCTTTAAGAAGATTGTATTGACTATCCTCATTGTCATTAAACTTATACATAATTAAAAATATAACGTTCAAATATTGAACAGTAAAGCACTTTTTGTTCAAATATTGAACATTTGTCTTGATTGTTTGATTTTTATAGATTAATTTTCATCAATGTCAAAATTTAGAGCTGATGGTGTATCTAGAAAAAATAATACTCATGGTGTAAGCGAGTCTAATAAATCAAACAACATTTATGATAGCATAAGTGAAGATATTGTAAGGACTGGTTACTCAGTAGTTAAAAAAGTTTTTTCAAAAAAAGATTGTCTTCTTGCAAAAAGAAAAATAGATGAAATATACAGAAGACAGGTTAATGAATGTGGTAATGAAGATTTTTTATTTTCAATAAATGATGAAAATGTAGCGCGATCATTATTTTTATACGATAATTTTTTTTTAAAATTTATTAAAAATAATAAGTTAAACAATATTTTAAAAAAAATATTAGGAAAAAAATATATTTTGAATTTACAAAATGCCCCGATAAACAAAGGACATCAATCCCATTATGGATCTACTTGGCATAGAGATTTATCTTATCAACATTTTGTACCATCACGAACAATATCTTTAACAGCTATAGTTTGTTTAGATGAATTCAATCCAAAAAACGGTGGAACTTCCATTTTACCATTTTCACACAAGTTTGAAAAATTTACTTCTAAAAAATATATTAATAAAAATGAAATTATTGTTAATTCAAAAGTAGGTGATTTGTTAATTTTTGACTCTCTTTTATTTCACAGAGCCGGCGCTAACAACACGAGTAAAGATCGCAAACTTATTGTTCAAGTTTTTACTTTACCCTTCATAAAACAACAAATCGATTATTCAAAAGCCCTAAATGGAAGATATTCTAAAGAAAAATCACTAGCATATATACTTGGATATGACTCAGAAATAGTAGATAGTGTCCTTCAATGGAGAAAAAGAAGGAAGTCTAGATTTTCAAAATGAAATATGCATCACCTTACAGAGTAGATAATGTCAAAGAGACCTTTGATAAATTAAAAAAATTTAAAGGTGTTACTATCTTTGGAACAGGAAACTGTGGGTCTATAGTTCAATTTGCACTTAAAAATTTGAAGATAAATGTACTGTCTTTATCAGATAATAACAAACATAAGTGGGGGCAAATTATTGATGGGAATAAAATTATACCTCCATCAGAGTTAAAAAGCATCTATCATGACGTTCCAGTTATAATAGCAGTAGATTTAAATTTTCCATATATTAGAAAACAACTTAATAAAATGGGTATTACAAAAATATTTGATAGTGATTTTATTTTTTCAAATATCGATATTGATTTAAATAATATTAAAAATATAACTTGGTCAGAAACTAAATTTAAACAGAAAATTGATCTTTATATGTATTCAGTACTGGCCCATAAAAAAAGGGAAACTGAACTCAAAGTTGATAGTATAGATTTAATGCTAACAGAAAAATGCTCTCTTAAGTGCAAAGACTGTTCAAATTTAATGCAGTTTTATGCAAAACCTGTCGATGAAGATTTTGAAATAGTAACAAAATCAATAGATAAATTTCTAAATACGGTCGACTATGTAAGAGAAATAAGATTATTAGGAGGAGAGCCTCTAATGTATAAACGTGTGGATGAAGTTGTAAAACATGTATTAAAATATAAAAATTTTGATCAGCTTAAAATCAATACTAATGGGACAATTATTCCTAGAGATGAAAAATTAAAAGTTTTTCAAGACAAAAGAGTATTCTTCGATATATCTAATTACGGAGAAGCATCTAGAAATGTAGATGAACTTGTGAAAAAATTGAGTCAACTAAATATTTCCCACGTCGCTAGTAGAGTTACTGAATGGCAAGATGTTGGAAAAATAGTAAAAACAGATAGAACTGACGAATTAAACAAAGAAATTTTTGGTAATTGTTGTATAAATAGAGGTCTCACACTTTTACATGGTCATTTATATTTATGTCCTTTCTCAGCTAATGCTACAAACTTAAAAGCGATTAAACGCGCAGAAAATGAAATTTTGAATCTTGCAAAAGACAGAGATGTTCTAAAAAAAGAAATTTCGCAATTGTATTTTAATACAGATTTTCTTGAAGCATGTAAATCATGTAATGGAAGAGATCACAATGTTCCTAGAGTTGAAGCTGCCTTACAAGCTAAAGCTCCTATAAAATACGAAAGAGTTGATTAGAAAAATAATTTATAGATCTTGAGATTCAAAGAAAATTGAGGTGACACTTTTAATTTTTTTTAGAATTAAACATAGGTCAAGTTGTTGAAAAAAAGTTTTAAATTCCTTTAAAATTTTATTGTTACAATTTGTTTTTTATTTAAGCCTTTTTTAAGAAGTTTTTTTTTAATTTTCTTAGAAACATAAGGTTTTTGATGATTTATAATGACTCCCAAATTGCGTAAATCATTTTTACGTTCTTTTAATAAGTTTAAGAGGTTGTAAATTTTTATTTTTAAAGATTTGTCTTTTCTGAATATTTTACTATCATCTATTATTCCTTTGATATTGTTGCCACTTTTTACTACCAAAGTGTTCGTAGCAGCAGTAAATTTACTGTTACAATATATATACATTTTTTTTTTAAATTTATTTAATCTTTTTAATTTAAGGTTTTGGATATCTTTAATATTCTTTAAATAGTAATTTAATCCTTTATCAGCACCAAATTTAACTAAAATTTTAAAAAAATTATGATTTAATTTACTATAATTTAATTTTTTAATTAATTTTAAATTTTTACTTAAGTAATTTTTAATTTTGTTTAATTCTTTATTATTCCTACATATTAAAAGAGCTGAAAGCAGACCAAAATTATTTTCGATATACTTATAAATTAACTCTCTTCTCGGTTTATCCATTCTGCATTTGGTTATAAATTCATAAAATTTTATTAAATTACCAATAACGGAAATTGTTGCGTCTAAATTATTTGAACTATTTAAACTATTTAATCTATCATTTTTTATGTAAAAATTTTTTTTCAAACATTCGTAATTTTTAATAAAACATAATGTTTTTGATACAAAATATTCACTTTCACCAAATCTTGTTTCGGGAAATAAAATTTTATTCTTTTTTAGTAATTCTCTTCTAATTGAAAAAAACCAGCAATCAGCAAAAGGAACATCAAAATTTTTTATATAACTCATTAACTTTAATGGACTTTTATTTTTAAAATTCACCTTTTTAATAAATTCATAATTAGTTTTAGGGTGGGTTGATTTTTTGTGTTTTAAGATAATTAGATCTGGATTATTTGATGATAAAATTAATCTTTGTAAATTTAATAAAGAATTTTTGAAAAGAGTATCATCACTATCCAAAAAGATTAAATATTTCCCTTTAGCTGTGTGTATTCCCCTGTTTCTACTTTTTCCTACACCAACATTTTTTTTATTTTTTAAAATTTTGATATATTGATACTTTTTTGAAAATTCCTCACAAATTCTTGCACTCTTATCATTTGAATTATCGTTTACACAAATTATTTCAATGTTATTCCTTTTTTGAGATGTGAGGCTAGAAAGAGTTTTTTTTAGAAATTTTTCCGCATTATAAAAAGGTATGATAATGCTGAATAGTTTGTTCATTTTTAAAGTATTGATTTTTTTAAAACATTTAATTGGTTAAAACAACAGCATAAGCCTAATAAATGCTTTTATATTTAAAAATTTAATGATATAAGAAACAAATACCGAAATGCTTGGTGGGAAATCAGTGTGAAATTCATTGGCTGTACCTGCAACCGTAAAGTCGGAGCGCCACCCGGTAAAGTCCGCTGTTGAATGAA
>MDTB01116995.1_pt1 | contig 50651 bp, 44 predicted proteins | sample 811161 | NCBI WGS metagenome assembly MDTB01 (sample SAMN05326650, study PRJNA326480) | marine metagenome | isolation source: seawater | place: Mediterranean Sea | collected 2009
AGGCCTATATAAAACTATTTTTTGAAGTAATTCCACTAATGGTATTTTTTCTAGTAAACTCTTACTATGGAATATATCAAGCAACCTTATACTTTATGATTTCATCTGTTATTGCTATACCAATAGCATGGTACATAGACAAAAAAATTCCATGGATGCCAATTGTTACTGGTTTTTTTATTCTATTTTTTGGAGGTTTAACTCTTTTTTTTAATGATGAAAACTTTATTAAATTTAAACCGACAATTATAAATATTACTTTTGCTACAATACTTTTAATTGGTTTAAAGTATAATAAGTTATTTTTAAGAATGGCAATGAGTAGAGCTTTTAATTTAAAAGATAGTACTTGGAGAAAGCTAACATTACGATGGTCAATATTTTTTATATTACTGGCTTTAATCAATGAAATAGTCTGGCGCACACAGTCTACGGATTTTTGGGTAAGTTTCAAAGTTTTTGGAATATTACCATTAACATTAATATTTGCTATCTTTCAATTACCATTAATAACAAAAGATAGTAATATAGAAAAAAATAAACTTAATGACTGAAATCAATTTTAAAAAAATTAAGGCTTGGCCTTTTCAAGAAGCTTTAAAGTTAAAAAATAGAATTTCTAAAATGAACAATAAAAAAAATGTTACCTTTGAAACAGGTTATGGCCCCTCGGGCGATCCTCATATAGGAACATTTGCTGAGGTACTTAGAACAAATATGGTAAGAAACTGTTTAAAACAAATTTCAAATTTCTCAACCAATTTAATTACTTTCTCTGATGATTTGGATGCTTTAAGAAAAGTGCCTGATGATTATCCTTTTCCTGAAAAACTAGAAAAATATATAAACTGTCCTTTAAGTATGATCCCTGACTTTACGGGAAAATATAATAGTTATGCTGATAGAAATAATAATATATTAAAAGATTTCTTAAATAATTTTGGTTTTGAATATAATTTTATTTCTTCTACGGGTTTTTATAAAAAAGGTAAATTTGATAAGCAACTGTTAATAATTTTAAAAAATTACGATAAAATTATGAATGTAATACTACCTACTCTAAGAAAAGAAAGAAGAGAGAGTTATTCTCCTTTTTTACCTATATGTAAACAGTCAAAAAAAGTTCTCCAAGTTCCAATAAAGATTATTGATAAACAAAATGGAATAATTGCTTATAAAAAAAATAATCATTATGAAGAAACTTTAGTAACAGGTGGCAACTGTAAATTACAATGGAAAGTAGATTGGGCAATGAGATGGTCAGCATTAGATGTAGATTATGAAATGAATGGTAAAGATTTAATACCTTCATATGAATTATCAAGTAAAATTTCAAATTTTATAGAGAATAAGGTTCCAGTGAATATGAGTTATGAGCTTTTTTTAGATAATAAAGGAGAAAAAATATCTAAATCAAAAGGAAATGGTTTAAGTATTGAGGAATGGCTAGAATATGGATCCTATAATAGTTTATCCTTGTTTATGTATAATAATCCTGGTAGAGCAAAACGCCTTTACTTTGATTGCATACCTAAGAACATGGATGACTATAGAAAGTTATTTAATAATATACAAAACCAAGATGATATTAAAAAATTAGATAATCCTTTATGGCATATACATCAAAAAAAAATTCCATCCCATACTTATCCTATTGACTTTACTAACCTTTTAAATTTAGTAACAGCCTTAAATACAACTAATGCGTCTACTATAAAAGATTTTGTAAGAATATACTTGAAAGAAAGCATAAGTATTGCTGCTGAAAAAGAATTAGACAATGTCATTTTATTATCTATACAATATTATAAAAAATTCATTTTACCTAATATTAATAAAAGAAAGCCTAACAAAGATGAAAGTAAGGCTATTAAAAAACTTGTATCTGAAATTAAAAATTTGCAAGACCATATAAATGCAGAAGACTATCAAAATATTATATATAGAATAGGTAAGGAAATTTTTCCTGATGATTTAAGGAGATGGTTTATATCATTATATCAAATACTATTTGGGTCTGATAGTGGTCCTGGGCTAGGTTCATTTTTTTATGTTTATGGTAAAAAAAATGTTTTATCTTTATTAGAAAGGTCAATAAGTTAACTTTAATTAAATATAAACTCTTTTAAAGCATGTTCATTTAATTGTTTAGTTACTTTTGTATCTATTAGTTCAATTAGTTTATTAACTCTATTGTTCACAACTTTATTCCTTTTATTTATAGAAAAGTTATTTGATAACATTATATCAATATTCGAGGAAACCTTTAATATTTTAGTTGAACCCTCATTATTAGTAAATGTTAAATCAAAATTAAGTGTAGTAGTATAGGTATTTTTCTTTTCTTTAATTACTGAAAGTATTGATTTATTTTCTAAATTTTTCTGTGTCCAGCTTGTATCTATTTTAAGAATATTTAAATATGAACTATTTTGGTCTCCACTAATAGCAAATTTAATTAAAATCCAGTCTTCAAAATTCTTTAAAACTTTTTTGTTAATAGTTGTAATCAATTCATTTTTATTATGTAAATCATTTAATTTATTTTTTTTAATTTCAAAACTATTAACATTCAGATTTACCTTAGCCACATTTGCACTATCTGCCTCTAAATTATTATATTGGTAACTACATCCATTCAATAGAAGAATAAAAAAATTTATAAAAAAAAATACTTTCAACATTAAATTTTTTTTAAACACCATTCTAATATTGCTTTTTGAACATGTAATCTATTTTCTGCTGCATCCCAAACAATTGATATTTTGTTATCATCTATTATTTCTCCAGAAACCTCTTTACCTCTTTTTGCTGGAAGGCAATGTAAAAAAGCATATTTTTCATGTGCTCCTTTTAGATTTTTTTTATTAACCTGATATTTCATAAAATATTTTTCACTTAAATTATTCATTTTACTGCCCATTGAAAACCAAGTATCTGTAATTACACAATTACTATTATTAACAGCTTCTTTTATGTCTTGTGTAAAAATAACATTCTTTTTGCCTTTAGAAATTTTTTTTAAGTCAGCATTAAGCCTTACTTGTTTTGGATGAGCAATATAAAGATTAAATCCAAATATATTAGAGGCCTCAACCCAAGAATAAAGAACATTATTAAGATCTCCCATCCAAGTTACTTTTTTTTTTAAAATTTTTCCTCTATTTTCTTCATAGGCCATTATATCAGCCATTACCTGACATGGATGAGATAAGTTACTTAACCCGTTAATAATTGGTGCATTAGCATAACTTTCATATTCTAGTAATTTATGGTGATTATTGGTCCTGATCATAAAAGCTTGACAATATCTATCTAAAACTCTGGCTGTATCAGCAACTGTTTCTCCTCTTGCTAAATGAGTTGTACTCTCATCAAGAATTATAGCTTGTCCTCCTAACTCTTTAATAGCTATCTCAAATGAAACTCTAGTCCTTGTAGATGGTTTTTCGAAAATCATAGCTAGGTTAACACCATAAAGGCTATTTTTAAATGACCTAGTTTTTATTCTTGATTTCTTTAGTGAAACAGCTCTATTTAGTATTTTATTTAGTTCTTTTTTCTTTATATCAGACAAGTTTATAAAGTTTCTTTTATTTATATTCACTTACGACCTCTTTTATGATTGCTATAGCTTTTTCAGCTTCTTTCTTTGTTATATTCAATGGCGGCAATAATCTAATAACATTATTAGATGCTGGTACTACCAATAATTTTTTTTCCCTTAAAATTTTAGTTAAATCTAAATTGGAGACATTACATTTAATACCAATCATTAATCCTTTTCCATAACATTCAGTGATAACGTTGGAGTATTTAGTTATTAATTTATTTAACTGTTTTTCTATATATATTCCTAAATTTATAACATTATTTAAAAGTTTTTTTTTTGAAATTTCCTGAATTACAGCTAAACTCACTGCACATGCTAATTGATTGCCTCCAAAAGTAGAACCATGACTACCAGGCTCAATAACTTTTGATACTTTATCATTTAATAAAATAGCTCCTATAGGAAATCCACCCCCCAATCCTTTAGCAGATGTTAATAAATCTGGCTTGATGCTACTCCATTCATGAGCAAACAACTTACCTGATCTACCCATACCACATTGAACTTCATCTAAGGCCAATAAAATTTTATTTTCATTACATACTTTTCTCACCTGTTTCAAAAATTTTATAGTAGCAACATTGATTCCGCCCTCTCCTTGTATCGGCTCTAAAAAAACTCCTGCTATTTCTTTATTTATAATCTTTTTTAGCTTATCTATACTATTAAAATTTATCCTAACAAACCCACCAGTTGTTGTGCGTCTGGGTAAAAATCCTTCTCTGTGATTATCACTCGAACCTGCTAATATACCTGTTAATGTTCTGCCATGAAAAGCATTATTAAACACAATTATTTTAGTCTTTTTGTAGTTCCTTTGAGCATGATGAAATTTTCTAATTATTTTAATCGCACCTTCTGTAGCCTCAGCTCCTGAATTACAAAAAAAAACTTTTTCTGCAAAAGATTTTTTGCAGATTTCTTTTGCTAAATCTTCCTGTTCTTTAATTTGATATAAATTTGAGGTATGCCAGAGCTTTTTAGATTGTTGCCTTAATGCTTTTAATAAAACCTCATTAGAATGTCCCAAACAATTTACTGCTATGCCAGACGCAAAGTCTAAATATTTTTTTTTATCACTTGAATATAGCCAAGCACCTTTACCATGAGTAAAAGTAATATTAATTCTTGAATAATTTGAGAGTAAATAATTGGACATGATAAAGTATCAGGGCTTAAGCATCCATCCTTTTTTTAAAATATTATAACTAAATAAATATAGTAGCAAATTTAGCACACTTAAATAAGTAATTCCATAAACCAAATGATGACTTACATCTTTTTCAAAAGCACTTCTAAATCCATCTATTATATAATAAAAAGGATTATATAAGCTAATTGTATAAAAAGGTTCTGGTAGCTTATCAATGTTATAAAAAGTCCCTGAAAGAAATGTTAGCGGTGTAATAATAAAATTGGTTATTCCCGACATATTATCAAACTTTTCTGACCAGATACCTGCAACTAAACCCAATAGTGCTAGAAGTATTGATCCCAATATGGTGTACGCAATCATTATTAAAATATTATACAGGTAGAGATCAACAAAAGGGTATATAAAAAAATAAGTTAAAACTCCAACAAGAATAGACCTTATTATTGCAGCTGCTAAATATGAAAAGATAATTTCATTAGCATTAAGTGGAGGCATCAATAAATCTACTATATTACCTTGCATTTTAGAGCCTAAAATGGAAGAAGAAGTGTTTGCAAAGGCATTTTGCATCATAGCCATTACAACCAATCCTGGAGCTAAGAAATTTATATAATTAAATTCATAATTCACTCTAGAACTAAAAGCTATTGATATTACTAAAAAAAATAATAAAGAAGTAAAAGCTGGGGCAATTATAGTTTGTTGATAAACTTTGCAGAACCTTTTAGTTTCTTTTACGAATAAAGTATATACTCCTATCCAATTTATTACTTTTATTGTTTTATTTTTCTTCATTAACTATAGACCCTTCTTCTACATCCCAGCCGTTCAAAAGTTCTTTAGCATACATTGCTTTTCGTCCAGCTCTTTGAACTTTTATAAACCTTATAAAACCATATTTACAAGATATAAGTAAGTTTTTATCAGTTACATATCCAAATTTTTTATTTTCTTTTTTTTCACCATCAATTTTTGCATCTAGTATTTTTATTAATTCACCTTTTAGATAACATTTGGCTCCTGGAGTAGGACTAAATGCCCTAATCTTACCTAATACTTCTGATGCTGAACAGTTAAAATTAATATATGTATCTTCTTTTTTAATTCGATAGCAATAACTAGCTTCACTGTGATTTTGTGCTTCAGGTTTTATAATGTTATTTGCAAAACTTTCAATATTTTTTACTAAATTTATTGATGCCAAATTTACTAGTTTATCTAACAAAGTACCATAATTATATTTATCATCTATTTCCATTCTTTGTTTATAAATTATGTTTCCTTCATCTAGTTCTTCATTCATTATTATTAAAGTATAACCAGTTTCTTTTTCATTATTTAATAATGTGTGTTGGACAGGTGAAGCTCCTCTCCATTTAGGTAATAATGAAGTGTGAATGTTTATACAACCATATTTAGGTATTTTTAATATTTCTTTAGGCAGAATTAAACCAAATGAAAATACAATAATGAAGTCTAGATTTAAATCTTTTAGAGCTTTTATATTTCCTATATTTGTAAAATCATTCAACGTTTTTATACGTATATTATTTTTTATTACTTCTTTAAATAAAATATTTTGATTTTTTTTCTTTCCTCTTCCTGCTCTTTTTGGCTCTTTAGTATATACTATTTGTAGTTTATGTTTACTATCTTTAAGAACTTTGAAAGGCTCTAAAGTAAATTTAGAACCGCCAGCAAAATAAGCTAAGCTTAATACTTTATTCATTTTTTATTTTTTTTTTTAATTTAATTAATTTTTTAATAATAATATTTTTTTTTAATTTACTGATATGATCTACAAAAAGCTTTCCATCCAAATGGTCTATTTCATGTTGAATACATGTCGCTTCTAAACCACTAAAAACCTCTTTACAAAAAACTCCTTTGACATTTTGAAATTTTATAATTATTTCAGTAGGTCTTTTAACTTTAGCATATTGTGTTGGAAGAGATAAACAACCTTCCTCAAATTCTGAATTTTCTGTTGATAATTTAATAATTTCTGGATTAATTAATTTTAAAGGTTTTTTATTATTACTTTTATCATTACAGTCCACTACTACTAACCTTTTTAAAATACCTACTTGAGGAGCTGCTAATCCAATACCATTATTTTTATACATACATTCTAACATTTGATCTAAAATGGATATAGTAGTATTGTCTACAATATCAATTTTTTTTGAAACTTGATTTAATCTATTATCTGGCGCTACTATTATTTTCATTATGCTTTAGTATCCATTTCTTTATTGACAGAAATTCTTTCATAAAGTGCTTGACTTAAAGTTGCCTCATCTAAATAGTCAAGCTCTCCACCTGCAGGAAGGCCTCGTGCTAGTCTTGTTATTTTTATGTCTATTCCTTTAAACTTACTAACTATGTAATGAGCCGTAGTTTGACCAGCAGTAGTAAGAGACGTTGCCAAAATAATCTCATTTATTTTTTTTTCTCTAACTTTTTTAAATAAATAATCTATATTCAATTTTTCAGGGCTAATCCCCCTGATAGCGTCTAGTGTTCCTCCTAAAACATGATAAACACCTTGATAAAGGCGTCCTCTTTCCAATGCCCAGAGGTCCGATACCTCTTCAACTATACATATTATATTCTCATCTCTCTTTTCATTAGTACAAATACTACAAGGGTTTTTAGAGTCATAATTCCCACAAATTTTACATTTTTCTATTAGTTTAGCTACGTCTGTTATCATCTCACCTAAAGGCATCATTAAAGTATTCTTTTTTGCTATTAGCTGTAAAGCAATCCTCCTTGCAGATCTAGGTCCTATACCTTGCAAACTAGATAACAAATTTATTAATAAGTCTATTTCTTTAGAATACATACTAAAATTTTAATCCTGGTGGCATTGGCATACCTCCAGTAACTGACTTCATTTCTTGCTCAGACAAACTATCAGCATTTTTTTTTGCCTCATGCATAGCAGCTACTATTAAATCCTCTAAAATTTCTATATCCTCTTTAAGGCTTTCATCTATTTTAATATTTTTTACAACTCCTTTACCAGTCATCACTACTTTCACTAACCCATTACTAACTTCCCCTACAACTTCCATATTACTAAGTTTTTTTTCTATCTCCACCATTTTTCTTTGCATTTGCTGTGCTTGTTGTAATAGACCACTCATATTATTCATATTTTACTCCTTTAAATTAATTACTAATTTTTTAATACTTTACCCTCTGGAAAAGCTTCTAATATTTTTTGTATGTCAGTTCCTATATTATTATTCTCAGGATTCAAGTTTAACTCAATTTTATTGTCTTCTTTAATATTTCTAACCACCTCTTCTACACTAGGGAGTTTACAACTATAACTTATTCTAATTATAACAACTTCTAAAGCCTCCATTGGATGAGAGACTCTATTAATTTCTTCTTTACCCTTCAATAACATTTGCCATATTTGGTTTAAAAATGGTATATCGCATTTTTTAATAATTAACTCAAACTTCTCTTTTTCATATATTTCATTATTAGTATTTGCTGCTATAGAAGCAATTAGATTATAAGTTACATTTAATAAATCTTCTATTAGCTGCTTAGGATTACCACCTTTAATGTAAATATCTTTAAGAGTTTTAACTGCTTTAACAATATCTCCATCAACAATATTAAAAAACAAATCTAATAAAAAACTCTGCGAGGTCAACCCTATTATTTGGTTAACATTTTCTGCGCTCACATTTTTATCATTAAAAGTTAAGACACACTGATCAAGTATAGTTAAACTATCCCTTATTGATCCTTCAGAGTTTCTTACTATTATAGTTATAGCATCTCTAGATACGTTTAACTTCTCTAATTCAACTATTTTTTTTAAATAACTGCAAAGTGATAGAAGTGAAACTCTATTTAAATTATATTTCTGACACCTTGAAACTATAGTAATAGGAATTTTTTTCATTTCTGTAGTACAAAATATAAATTTAACATAGCTTGGAGGCTCTTCTATGGTTTTTAATAATGCATTGAACGCAGAATTAGAAAGCATATGGACTTCATCAATTATAAATACCTTATAATTTCCCTTTGAAGGCCTATACTTTAAAGAACTAATTATCTCTCTAACATCATCTACACCTGTATTAGAAGCTGCATCTATTTCCAAAACATCTTCAAATCGATCTTGTAAAATTGCTTTACAATTAGAGCATATACCACATGGGTTAGCAGTTGGTTTTTTTTCTTTTTCACAATTAAGTCCCATTGCAATTATTCGAGCAATAGTTGTTTTTCCAACCCCTCTTATACCTGTAAATAAAAAAGCATGTGCTAGTTTTTCTTCGGCAAAGGCATTGCTTAACGTCTTTACTGCAAAGTCTTGCCCTACCACCTCTTCTAATTTTTTTGGTCTATACTTCCTAGATAGCACCTTATATTCTGACATTTATTCTCCTTAGGAAGGTTTATCTGACCTGTTTAAAAATACCTCAGCTGCTTCTTTTCAGACCTGACTGGTTTTGCGTTTAAAAACACCCAACTAAACCTTCCAAATAAAATAATATCATGTAAATTAATTAAATAATAGTTAGTATTAAAAATGCAGAACTTAAACCTTTTTTCTATAAAAAATAAGATTTATTCTGATGGCAGTTTGGATACATCAAAGAATATATCTTTTTATAAATGTTTTTTCATTTGTAATAATAAATTAGTTTTTTTTAAAAACAAATGTTTCTATATTCTAATTAAAAATATTAATTTTTTAAATATTAAAAAAAAAGATATATATATTTTAGGGAAAGTTAAAAATACCCTTTTTATAGGGGCATCCTTATCATTAAAAAAAATTAAAGAAATTTCTGATAATCGAGTTCATTCTTTAATGAGTTTAAGAGATAGTATAAATATAACTGATCAAACTCAAGTTTCTTATTTATCTGCATTATATTTTTTACAAAATTGGAAAAAAAATCATAAATTTTGTTCTAAGTGCGGATCTATAAATAAATTTGATAATATAAGAAATTATTTAATCTGTATAAATCAAAGTTGTTTAAGAAAAATATTTCCTAAAATAGACCCTACCGTAATTATTTTAATAAAAAATAAAGATAAAATTTTATTAGCAAGAAATAAAAACTGGCAATACAATCTTTATTCTTGTATTGCCGGTTTTTGTGAACCAAATGAATCATTAGAAGAAACTGTTATTAGAGAAACCTATGAAGAGGTTGGTTTAAAGTTAAAAAATATAAATTATCTATTTTCTCAATTTTGGCCCTTTGCTAACAACTTAATGGTTGGTTTTGAGGCAACAAGTATTACAACGAAACTTAAAGTAAATAAATTAGAAATTGAAAATGCTATTTGGGTAACTAAAAAAGAACTTTTAAGTTTAGAAAATCAAAAAAAAATAATTTTACCCAAGAAGTATGCTATAGCTCATTCTTTAATAAACTATTGGTATAAAAATTAAATTAATTCTTTCTAAGTCTTGAAGCTGGATAACATCCTAATATTTTCACTTCCTTAGAAAAGAAACCTAACTCTTCAAAAGCTTGTTTTACATTATCGTCCTGAGGGTGACCTTCAATATCAGCATAAAACTGTGTAGCCTTAAATGAACCCTTAAGCATATAACTTTCTATTTTTAACATGTTTATTTTATTTGTTGAAAAACCTCCTAACGCTTTAAATAATGCTGATGGGATATTTCTTACTTGAAATATAAAACTAGTTATATAATCAGTATCTCGTAGTCTATCTTCTTCAGAGCTTTCTTTCATAATTAAAAACCTTGTCGTGTTATTTACAGCATCTTCAATGTTCGAAGCTAGTATAGTTAAGTTATAAATCTTAGCCGCTAATTCTGATGCTATAGCTGCTCTTGTTTTATCATTAACTTTTGAAATTTCCTCTGCTGCTCCAGCTGTGTCGGCACTTACAACAGGTTTAATTTTCTTTTCAACTAAAAACTCTTTGCATTGAGCCAAAGCATGCAAATGACTTTCAGCTGTTTCTATGGTAGCGAGAGAGCTACCAAGGCACCCTAATAAATGATGATTTACTTTATGAAAGTACTCTCCAGTTATTACTAATTTTGACATAGGTAATAAATTATGAATATCAGCTACTCTTCCTGCTTGAGAGTTTTCTATTGGTATTAAAGATATGTTTGTCTTTTTATCTTCAGTTTTTTTAAAGACTTCCTCAAAAGACTCACATGCAACAGGTTCATATTTTGGGAAAGCTTTTAAACAAACTAAATGCGAATATGCTCCCGGTCTACCTTGGTATGCTATTTTTTTTATCAATTATTAACTCTTTTTTAAAAAATCCTTTAAATCTTTAGGAGTATCTATACTATAAGGAGCTTTATTGACTTTACCAACAATAATTTGAATTCCAGCTTCTAAAGCCCTTAATTGTTCTAAAGATTCTATTTTTTCTAACTCTCCTACTTTTAAACTTACAAACCTCTTTAGTGTATCTACCTTATATGCATATATACCTATGTGTTCATAAAACTCACTAGCTCCAAAAGGAACTGGAGATCTCGAAAAATAAAATGCCCTATTAAAATTACCATGTTTAGATAAAGCTACTTTTACAATATTTTTATCCTTGATTGTTTTACTGTATTTAATTTTAGATACTAAGGTTGCCATTTGTATTGCTTTTACTTTAATCATAGAAGCTAGTTTTTTTATGCTTAACGGAGATATGTCTGGAATATCCCCCTGTAAGTTTATTATATATTTATAATGATTATTTTTTAATAAAATTTGCATAGCACTATATACTCTATCAGTACCGCTATATAAATTTTTTTTTGTCATTACATATGGTATCTCCTTTTTTATAAGATAATTCTTTACTTCTTTGTCACAACAAGCAACAAAGACATCTCCACATCTAGATAATATAGCCTTTTTCCATACATGATAAATCATCGCTCTCCCATTAATATCAATCAAAGGTTTTCCTGGAAATCTAGATGACCCCATTCTAATAGGAATTACTATTAAAGTATCATTTTTCATGTAATTATTTTAAACTTTACGTATATATTAAATAACTATAATAATATATTAATTGAATTTATAATAGGTATTAAAATGTCATCAGAATTGAATAAATTATTATGTGCAATTTTATCTGCTTTTTTAGTTTATTTATTAGCTTCTTTTTTAAGTGAACTAATTTATAAATCAGAAGAAAAAAAAAAAATAAAATTATCATATTATATAGAAAAGCCAGAATTAGCTGAGCCGAATACTAATAAAAATAGTGAAAAAACTAAAATAACAAAAATTACAGAAAGTGAATTGACTCAACTTCTAGAAAAAGCAAATTTAGAGAAAGGTAAAATTTTTGTAAACAAAAACTGTGCATCCTGTCATGATTTTAATATGCCTATCAAAAATAAAATAGGCCCTTCTTTAGCTAATGTTCTTAACAGAAAAATAGGGCAAATGGAAAATTATAAGTATTCAAAAACCTTATTAAATATGGAAAAAGAATGGAATATCCTAAACTTATATTATTTTCTTGAAAAGCCAAAAGATTGGGCAGCAGGTACAAAGATGTCCTATAGAGGCATTACAGATTCTTCAAAACTCCTAAATACTATAAAGTTTTTAAGAGAAAATTCACTTAAAAATGAAAATTAAGCCTATTATTCTTTCAGGAGGATCCGGTACAAGACTTTGGCCATTATCTACAGAAAATAAACCAAAGCAGTTCTTTGATATTTTTGATAAAAATAATAATTTGTTCGAAGAAACTCTAAATAGAATAACTAACTTAAATTTTGAAAAACCTATTATTATATCCAATAAAAATCAAAGGTTTAATATTTTAAAAAGTATCAGAAAAAACAATTATAAGTACGATAAAATTATTTTAGAAGATAAACCAAAAAATACGGCACCTGCTTTTGCTGCATCAACCTTATTCTGCAAAAATGAAGAAATTCTTTGTTTTCTTCCTTCTGACCATTATATTCAGAATAATAAAAAGTTTATTACTACCTTACTAAAGGCTTACAAGGTTGCAATGAGTGATCAATTAGTTATCCTTGGTTTAGAAAGCACAGAACCTAATATTAATTACGGCTATATTAAGTATAATAATAAAAGTATTTACAAAGATTGTTTTGAAGTAGACTCTTTCATTGAAAAACCTGAAAGATCGAAGGCTATACAGTTATATAAAAATAATGCTCTATGGAACTCTGGTATAGTAATTATTAAAAATAGTTATTTAAAATTTCTTTTTAATAAATATTTTAAAAAGAATTTTTTGTTAGTTAAAAATAGTTTTGATAACTCTTACAAGAATATGGAATTTACTTTTTTAGGGCAAAAAGATTGGAACAAAATTCCAGTAATATCTTTTGACTATGCAATTTTAGAAAAAACTTTTAAGAAGATGGTAATTCCTCTAGCTATTAATTGGAATGACTTAGGGACGTTTGAATCTATACATGATATCAAAGAGTCAATTGGTCAAGTAGAAAGAATAAACACAAAAAATTGCTTCACATTTTCCAATAATAACCTTTTGGTAACAAATGATGTAAAAGACCTCAACATTATAAATACAAAAGAAATAACACTAGTAACTAAAAAAGGTGATTCTAATGCAATTAAAAAAGTACTAAAAAAAATAAAATTAAAAAGAAAAAAAGAAAATTTTAATCAATCTGATTCAAATAGACCCTGGGGTAGTTTTTCTAACTTAGGTCAAGGAGATGGATATAAGGTAAAAAAACTTCATATTTTGCCTGGTCAAAAAATTTCCTTACAAAAGCATTTCAAACGTTCAGAGCATTGGGTTGTTGTTCAAGGAACAGCTTTTATTATTAAGGGTAAAAAACAATTTAAATTAAACGCTAATCAATCAACTTTTATTAAAAAGGGCGAGACACACAGAATAGAAAATAAATCGAAAAAGGATCTAATTATGATAGAAATACAAACCGGCGCATATTTAGAGGAAGATGATATAAAAAGATTTAAGGATATTTATAATAGGTAGAAATCAATGCCTACATTTAAAATAGCCTATCTACCTCCTCTTTTAATTTATGCTTCAGCAGGCGTATCCGGATTAACCAGCATAGTGGGTGTCTTTTTCATAAAAGACTATTTGAGTCTTTCTGCAGCTTTTATAGCATCCATAGGTTTTTGGGCAGGCATACCATGGGCTTTAAAAATGCCAATAGGTTTTTTAATAGATAGATATTGGTATTTTAAACAATATTTTGTCTATTTGGGTGCGTTTCTTGTATCAATAAGTTTAATAATTATGTATGGAATTCTTGTCCATAAAGGCCTAATGCTGAAATACTTTGATATTAAGGTATGGTTTATTATAAGCTCTATATTAACACCTATAGGTTATGTTTTACAAGATGTAGTTGCAGATGCAATGACTGTAGAAGCAGTTGAACCAAATTTTAAAAGTAAATTAAATAATATAAAAACTAAATTAATTAAGAAAGAACATACTATTGTTCAACTGTATGGAAGGTTTGCAATCATATTTGGTTCTCTTTTAGTCGGTTTAATAAATTTTTTTATATTTAAGGGAATAGATAAGAATTATCCTGATATTAATTTACTTTATGGAAAAATATATATATATGCATTAATAATACCCTCTATATCCGTTTCTGGCATAATATTATTTAATTTTTTAAATAAAAAAGCAACTAAAGCTATTAAATTTAAAACCTCTAAACTAGATTATCAAATTTTTATAGGAAGTTGTATTTTTGTAATATTTACAATTATTCTGGGTTCTTTAAAAATACCCTTCTCAAGAGAAATAGTTTTAGGTTGTTCGCTATTATTAATAAGTATATTGATGCGACTACTAATTAAAAACTTAAGAAAAGAAGATCAACATACTATAGTTGGCACGGCAATAATAATATTTGTTTTTAGAGCCATGCCAGGACCTGGAGCAGGACTAAATTGGTTTGAAATTGACATTCTGGGCTTCAATCAGAGTTTTTTTTCTATCTTGTCTATAACTTCTGCCTTAATAACCTTAATAGGTATGCTTGTTTTCAAAAATATTATGATAAACGCTCCTTTAGCAAAACTGTTTTTAATACTCAGTATTTTATCTTCTATTTTATATAGCCCTAGTTTATTTATGTATTATGGCTTTCATGAATATACCAGTGTTATTACAAATGGTTTAATTGATGCTAAATTTATTGCTTTATTAAATACAGCAGTTGAATCGCCTCTATCTCAAGTTGCAATGATACCATTGTTAGCTTGGATTGCTAAAAACGCTCCTTCTAAATATAAAGCTACATTTTTTGCTGTTTTTGCATCGTTTACAAACATAGCATTATCAGCAAGAGAGTTGTTTACAAGTTATTTAAATAACATATTTATAATTAAAAGAGAGATATTAGATACGCAGTCATCTAAAATTATAGAGGAAGCTAATTACAATGATCTAGATAATTTACTTATAAGTTTAATATTATTAACTTTAATTATTCCTGTAATTACAATTTATCTTGTACAAAGGTCAAAATTTAAATCAATTGAATAAAAAAAAATCCTTCTCTAATTAAAGAGAAGGATTTGTAAAAAGAATTTCAGTATTTAAAACCTAAGTCTTAAACTTCCTGAAAGAGTAGTTTCTGAGAAATCTTCTCTATTAGTAGTTTCCATGACTGATAAATATCCTGAAAGTTTACTTTGAAGATTTAAGATTAAACCACCTCCATAGGTTATATAACCGTCTGGAGCTGAAGCATCAAGGTCAGCAGAAGTTGCATCAGCAGTTACTTCAACTTGATAAGCTGCTGCAGTCGTATCTTCACTTACATAAGCAACATCAAAGAATGGTACTAATTTACTACCTGTTGCTAATGCTATACTCAAGCCTGCTTCGCTCATGTCAGAACTATAAGTTTTACCAGATATAGCCTCATTAGCAGTAGTGGATGTTGTTACGAAGGCTGTACCATGACTTGATCCAGTCAAAGTATTATTATCATCAGGAACTAAGTCGGTAAATGCTGGCATATCTAAATCAAAGTTTCTATAGCTAGCTCTTGGTCTAAAAGTTAATTTACCTCTATTAAGTTCTCCTGATAATCCTAAATGATAATAAGTAATATCAGCTGTTATATCACTAGCTGAAATTGTAAGATCACTTCCCAAATCTCTTCTAGTTGTATCAAACTCATATTCACCAGTACCTGCACCTATACTTATTTGTAATGGACCTGTATCAAGACCAACATAAAGACCTAATGTCTCTCCTTCGCCTTCAATTTTACCACCATTTACATCTGTATCTATTGTAGTATCAAAACCAGTGTACGCTAGACCAACTACAATATTACCAAATCTTTTATCAAGTCCAACTGTGAAAGCTGAAGCATCTCCATCAAAAGAATTACTATCTGCTCTAACCGTAGAAAAAGTTTGATCATTTTCAAAATTAGTACTTGCGACATTAGTCCAAAGACTTAACCCACCAACAATGTGGTTAGCAGCCATGCCAATTCCATTACCGTTAGATGAATATGACATGTGTGCAGCAGTATCAGAATTCATGCTCATTGCAGTTGATAGTCTACCTGATACAGCTCCTATAACAGCATTAGCTGCTGCTCTGGCTATCTCACCGCCTACAATAGCTGAACTATTTGTTCTACCACCACCTGAGTAAGCGCAATCTAAACCAGTGTATACTCCATAAGCTGTTACATCTTGAATAGCATCAGAAGTTGCTTGAAAATACAATGACTCTCCTAAATGCACTCCATATGCAGTATTGGTACAACTTAATCCATAATCACCTGCAGAGTAAGCCCTCTTATTTAATACTAAAGCACTTAAGACTACTAGCGCTAGCATTAAAGATTTTTTAATAAAATTCATATTATTTCTCCATATAATAAACAATTGTTTAACAATGTATTATAACCATTAATAGCTTAATGCAAAATAGTTTTTTATTTATTTTCAAAAAATTTTATAGTGTTGCATTTTTGCAACTACTCATATGATTGCTGAATTAATTGCTCTAATTGTTTTTTTTCTTTATTAGATATTAAAAATAATATATCAGGTGATAATGGTATTCCTTTCAGCCCCCAAAATTCAAAAATTCTTTCTTCTTGATTGAACCAAAAACCATATACAATTTCATTAAATATTCCTTTATTTATAGCTTTATTTATCAAAAAAATAGCTTTTTTGATTTCTTCTTTACCAATATTATTGTATGCTAATATTTCATTGGCACTTATTAAATCGCACATTGCTTCAATCCCTTTTACAGATTTTTTGCAAATTTTTACAGCGTCTTCACTTTTATTACTATTAATAGCATAAGATAAAAACGGCATAATTAAATCTCCTCTGTTAGGCATATCTTTTGACATCATTAAAGCCTTTTCTAACCAATTATTATAATTTTTTTCAATGTAGTTAATACCTAATTGAGTTTTACCAAATTTATAATAAAAATTAGTATCCGCTTGCATAGAAGTATTTAGTAATGAGGAAGAAGCAATACCTTCTTTTATTATATTATTAGCCTTACACTGCAATTGATAAAACACATAAAGAGCATTATCATCTACATTTTCAATATCTAATGTGAATAAATGTGAAGAATATCCATGTAAAAACCTATCCAAAACTAAGCCACCTCTGTTAAAATTATCATAAAAAGCTAAACACTCTTTATTTTTCGAGTTACTATCATTTTTACCATTAATTATTTTACTATATTTCAACATTGAATTTGTTTTAGTAGAAGCATAAGTGATATATGCTCCATAAAATAAAAAAAGGCCAATAAATAAAAACATTAAAGCAAAAATGTTATTTTTAGTTCTGCTATTTTGATTAAGAAAAATAAAATATTTATTTTGTCTAGTTTTTGTTATAATAAAGCAACTTAGAACTACAGCAAATAATGTGAAAGTGCCTGTCCATAAAAACCAAAAACATGTTATTTTAAAAAAAAGAAACCATCCCAGCTTACTTTCAAAAGAAAAGCTTTTTGAAGCACGAAATATATAAAAAATAAATATTAAAAATAGAAGACCACCAAATATTCCTAGAGATATGATATGTTCAACTAATTCATTATGTGTATGAAAATGAAGATTATAACCAAGGCGTAATTCATCATATTGCCAAGAGTTCATATTTTCCAACAATAAACTGGGAGTGTTACCCCACCCATTACCGATTAACAGATTTTTAAAATTGTCCAAGCTGTACAAGCTATTTTCAATAATTTTTCCTCTTACTACTGGTGCATCTAACAAAGTATCTTTAATATTTTTTGGAAGATTAAAATCAGAAGACCAAAAATATAGAGAACTAAAAAGCATTAATAATGATAAAAAAAATACTAGAAAAACAAACATAGAATCAGAAAATAATACCTTTGAAATATTTTTATTTTTAAAAGAAATATTTACTGAATTTAAAATATAATACGTTATTCCTGCTATTAAAGTAGTACCCCAAAATAACATTGCAGCTCTATTTTCTAAAATTGAAATATAAAAACCTAAAATTATAAAAGCTAGAATATTTAAATAAGTTTTTTTTGTTAATGTAGTGAATAATATAAAACTTAAAACACCATAAAAACACAAATAATCTGTAAAATAATAAAAACTTACAGGGATCCCTTTCCAATGAGGAAAAAATGTAAAAAATGAGACTATAAATGTTATAATCATTAAATTTACAAAAAGTAAGACTCTAGAGAATCTAATTTGGGATACTTGGGAAAAAACTATCAATATTATGGTCAAGTCAAAATACCAAAATACTCCTTGTCCTACTTGAAGAGAACCTGCCAAGGAACCATTAAGACTTTTTGCAAATAAACTAGATACAATACCAAGAATTGCCAAAGCAAATGGAATAATTATAAGAGGATGATTTAAGTGTTTTAATTCATATTTATTAAAAACTAATTTACCGGAAAAATAAATAAACATTAGTCCGCAAACACTGTGTAAATAAATGATTTGTGTATCTACTTGAGGATACAGTCCATTCAATCTAAAAAAAGGTGTTGCAGTAAAAATGACCCATGTTGCTAAAAATGCAAAAAATGTTGGTATTATATGCTTCGTCACTAAAATCAAAATTTCCTTATGTAGTTTTTTTATTTATAATGTAATATAATAACTTAATAGTTAAAGGTAATTCACAATTGATAAAAAAAATAGCTTTAATCACTGGTGTTACAGGACAAGATGGAGCCTATCTATCAAAGTTTCTTTTAAAAAAAAACTATGAGGTACATGGTATTAAAAGAAGATCCTCATCATTTAATACTGGAAGATTAGAAAGTATTTATATTGACCCACATGAAAAAGAGCCTAATTTTGTTTTACATTATGGAGATTTGACAGATTCATCAAACCTAATAAGAATTATTCAGAAAACTCAACCTGATGAAATTTATAATTTAGGAGCACAAAGTCATGTTCAGGTAAGTTTTGAAACTCCTGAATACACTGCGAACTCTGACGCTTTAGGAACTGTAAGAATGCTTGAGGCGATTAGAACTCTTAACATGATAGATAAGGTAAAGTTTTATCAGGCATCTACGTCCGAAATGTTTGGAAAGTCTTCTCCTCCTCAAAATGAGAGAACAATATTTCAACCCAGAAGCCCCTATGCAGCTGCAAAGCTTTTTTCTTATTGGGTAACTGTAAATTATAGAGAAGCCTATAATTTATTTGCAAGCAATGGAATACTTTTTAACCATGAAAGCCCTATAAGAGGAGAGACATTTGTTACAAGGAAAATTACTAGAGCAGTGGCATCTATTTTTAAAGGCAAACAACAAAAACTTTGGCTAGGTAATTTAGATGCTAGAAGAGATTGGGGTCATGCAAAGGATTATGTAGAAGGAATGTGGAAAATTTTACAACACGATCAAGCTGAAGACTTTGTATTAGCCACTGGAAAGAGTTATACAGTAAGAGAATTTTGTGAGATAGCTTTCAAAGAAATAGATGTTACTCTAGAGTGGGTTGGAGCAGGTATTAATGAAATAGGTAAAGACAACAAAAATGGTAACGTATTGGTTCAAATAGATAACAGATATTTTAGACCTACTGAAGTTGACTACTTAGAAGGAGATGCATCAAAAGCTAAAGAAAAATTAAATTGGATTCCTAAAATTTCATTAGAAAGCATGATATCTGAAATGGTCCAGTGTGATATCAGGTCTTTAAGATAGTTATGTTAAAAGACTATAAGTTTGATTTAAAAAAAAAAAAAATATGGGTTGCTGGTCACAATGGTATGGTTGGCAAAGCTATATTAGAAAAACTTAAAAATAGAAAACTTAGTGTATTAACTGTTAAAAAAAATGACTTAGACTTAACTAATCAAAATCAAACTTTTAATTGGATAAAGGCAAACTCTCCTCAAGTTATTTTTATAGCTGCAGCTAAGGTTGGAGGTATTCTAACAAATAGTTTAAACCAATTTGAATTCTTATATCAAAACTTAATGATACAAAGTAATATCATAAGATCAGCCGCAGAAAATAATGTACAAAAACTAATATTCTTGGGGTCCTCGTGTATCTATCCTAAAGAAGCCAAACAGCCTATAAAGGAAGAAGCATTGTTATGCAAACCTCTAGAAAAAACAAATGAGGGTTACGCAATTGCTAAAATAGCTGGTCTTAAATTATGTAGTTATTTATTTAAAGAACATAATAAAGATTTTATTACTGTTATGCCTACAAATTTATATGGACCAAATGATAATTTTGATTTGAAAACTTCTCATGTGTTAGCTGCTTTAATAAATAAAATTACTAATGCAAAAAAATATAAAAAAGAAAGTGTGGAGATATGGGGGACCGGTAAACCTAAAAGAGATTTTCTTTATGTTAATGACCTGGCCGATGCTGTTTGTTACTTAGCTGAAAACTACTCCTCTCCTGAGCCAATAAACGTAGGCTCATCAAGAGAAATCTCAATTAAAGAACTTGCTGAAATAATAGCTAAACAGATAGGATGGAAAGGTAGTTTTTCATTTAATAAAAGTATGCCAGATGGTACAATGCTAAAAAAATTAGATACTACTAAAATAAGCAAATTAGGCTGGAAACCAAAAATAGATATTAAAACAGGAATAAAAGAAACCATAAAAGAGTATGAAAAATCTTTATAGCTTTCTGTAGTCACTTTTAGTTAAGATCTTTATAAATTTAACTAATTTAAATAAAGTTATTCCTTGATACAAAAAAATACAAGGAAGGATGGGAAAGATATATTTTGGCGAAAGAACTGGTCCAGTTATTAAAAGAAAATACAAAATACATAGAGTAGTAAGATAAAATATCGTTTTTTGATTTCGAAAAATAAATAAAGGACCTATTACTAGCGAAATTATAGTAAAAATACAAGTTATAGAAGCTATAGATATATAAATCAAATAATTATGATATTCTGAATTGTATAATATTAACTTTAACCATAGTAAAGTATTTCCAGTTTCATAATATGATGGATGTGGCAGAGCTCTCAGATTTTTATCTATAAGTATTGAAGGCGCAACTATATTGATTAGTCCAGCTTTAGCCCAATGATAAACTAAATCAATTTTATTCACCTCTGATAATACTTTAAAACCGACATTTCTCAATATTTTATCATTCTTATAATAATCATCAGTAAGAGGATATTTTTCAGCAACTTTATTAACAACCTTTATAGCATCATTTCTATTCATATTTTTAGTTTCTGATATAATCATAGGAGCTACCCAATAAGCTAAGTGGGGACCAGATTGGCCAGTTAAAGCATAGGTATTATGATTTTTAATATTATCATAAATTCTAGGTGATAAAGGTAATAATGCAAAAAATAGAAAAGTTATACATGCTATAAATATCTTATCTTTAAAAACATTTTTTTTAATTAAAATTATTATAAATGGCACAGTAGATATAAAAACTAAAGGATAGGTTATAGACCTTATACAAGTGGCCAGACCTAGAAATAATCCTGCCATAGCAATTTTATAATATAATTGATTTTCTTCTATTATAATTTTTACTGAAAAATAAAGAAATATAGTAAAAAGAAATAAAAATATTGTTTCTGATAATACTTGAGAAGTCAAAATAATCATTAAAGGAGATAATGTAGCTGATAAGTATATATAAATTTTTTGTTTTGGGAATATAATACTTCCTGTTTTATATATTGTGACACAGGTTAATGAATCTATTACAGCTTGAAAAGCTAAATAAATTTTAAGATTTTTAAAACTTAAAGCTAAAAGCGTCTTAGAATAAAAAAAAATACCTAGCATTCTTTCAGCCGTTATTGAGGCTTCCAAAAATCCTTTATCTAAATAGATGAGACCGCTATTCCAATAAAGCAGTTCATCTTCTATAAGATTTTCAGGAATAGGGTTTTGAAAAAATAAAAAAATTAATCTTACCAAAAATGCTAATAAAAAAAATATAACAGCATTATCTATTAAACTATTTTTATTTAGAATAAATATACTCAAATGTTCTCCTAAAAGGCATTTTAAACTTATACTTCAACTGAAACCCTGAATTAATTAAATATTTATTAATATCGCTATATGTATATGTCTTCTTAATCATTGTATCATAGTGGTGTTCAAAAATTACTGAATCTACTTTATCAATACTTTTTTCAAATCCCCTAATTACATTAAGTTCGTAGCCTTCTGTATCTATTTTAAGTAAATCAACCTTATCTATTTTAAATTTTTTTATAATGTCTATACCTTTTTCTATAAATACATTTTTTTCTATGTACATTTTATCTTTCTTACTTAACCCTAAAAAAAATTTTTTTTTCTTAAAATATTTTGATTTTTCATTGATTTCATTTAATGTAGAAGAAGAAGTTTCTATCATTTTTTTTATTGCCTTCTTTTCTTTTTTATTGCCTAACGCAAAATTAAAATATATAACTTTCTCTTGTATATTTTTAGTTTTGTTTTTTAACTTTAAAAAGTTATCTTCTATTGGTTCAAAAGTATAAATTTTTGAAGTATTAAAGTTTGTATTAAAGAAAAATATACTTTCACCATGGTGTCCTCCTACATCAAAAATAATATTATCATTTTTTTTTAATAAGTTTTTTAATGCCCTTAAAATTTTTCTTTTATGAAAGAAATCAAAAAGCATAAGTATTTTTAAAACAAAAAATTTCATAAATAAAACTAATACAACTTATACTGCTTTAATTTTAAAGAAAGCAAAAATTAACATTTTTATTAATAATATACCATGACTAAATCTTGAAATTTGAGTTTCGCCATATACTCTAGCCTTATATCTTATTGGGACTTCAGTAATTTTTAAACACAATCTAGAAGCACCGAAAATTATAAAAAAATCACCAAATGGGTCGAAGTTTCCTAAATCTTTGTTTTTCTTTTTAGCTCTTAGATAATTTTTTTTACTTATTACTTTTGTACCACACAATGTATCAGTAAACCTTTGACCTAAAAGCCAAGTAAATAATAAAGAAAATAGCTTATTAGCTATATAATTTAAAAACCTCATAGCGTTATTATCCATAGGATAAACCAACCTTGAGCCATTAACATATTCCGCCTCACCAGTAGAGATTTTTTTCCAAAACTTATCCAATGTTTCAGGAGCTACTGTTAAATCTCCATCTAAAATAATTAATATGTCATTTTTTGCTTTATCAAAAGCATAAAAGACAGCATCGGCCTTTCCTTTTGATGGTTGTTTGTAAGCTTTTATTTTAATTTTTGTTTTTAAACTTTTATTATTTTTTATTACTTTATTAATCTCATTCCAAGTACCATCATTAGAGTTACCTTCTACAAAAATAACTTCTATTTGATCGGTAAATTTAGGCAATCTTTTTATAGCACTGATAATATTACCTCTTTCATTTTTACATGGTATTATTATACTAACTGACTTTTTTTTTGTCTTATCAATTACTTTTAAAGACCTAGAAATATTGTAATGTCTTAGGCATATATTTGAAAATAAAGGTAAAGGAGCAATATATCTATTAATCAATCTTTCTAATCCAAATAAAGAAAATGGTATCAAAATTTTTCTATCTATCCTAACTGATTGATAGTTTGAACTCTCAAGAAAATTAAAAATATCTGAAGTACCTAATAAAGTTGAATTTATATTAGACATTTTTAATTTTAAAAGAGTTGCTAAGTTCAAAAATGGCAACCATAAAGGAGAATAGTATGAAACAATTAATCTAGTATCTTCGTTAAAAAAATAATGAAGATTATCTAATGTTTTTGTTATATCTTCTAAGTAACCAATAGTATCGCATATAATTACAAAATCAAATTTTCTTTTATTTCCTAATTTTTTTGGTAGTTTTTCTATGTCTGCCTCAATAAAGTTTAATCCCTTATATTTTTTTTTTGCTTCTTTGATAAACTTCTTACTAAAATCTATTCCTAAACCATACTCTGGTTTTAATGAAGATAACAATTGTCCATTTCCACAACCTAGTTCTAAAATATTACTTTTTTCAGGAATAATTTCTCTTAAATAGTTACTATCCTCCGAATGAAAAACTTTGCCTTTTCTTAACCATTTTCCTCGATTCATTTCTGGTGAATTAAAAAAATTTTTTATATTTTTTTTTCTGATAGACATACTTAAAGACACCAGTAATTATTAAATTTATGTGAGATTTTTTTATTCCAAACACCTTTAATATCTATTATATAAGAGTCATCTTTGGTTAGCTTTAATATGTCTTGTTTTTTCATTTTTACGAACTCTTTATGTGCGACAGCCAAAATAATACAATCATATTTACTCTTTGGTTTATTCATTACAATACTATATTCTTTCTTAAGCTCTTGAGCATTAACCCTTGGATCATAACAATCTATGGTGTAGTTTTTTTTTTTAATTTTTTGCACCAATACTATGGCTTTAGAGTTTCTAATATCACCCACATCTTCTTTAAAAGAAAGGCCTAAAAATAAAATTTTTGAATTTTTTTTTAGTTTTCTATTAATATTTTTTAACAAATAATCAGGGACACTATCATTAACTGTTCTTCCTGCTAAAATAATTTTAGTATCAAAGTTTACTTTTTTTCCTGCTTCAGCTAAATAATAAGGATCAACACCTATACAATGTCCTCCTACTAAACCAGGCTTAAAGCTCAAAAAATTCCATTTAGTTTTTGCTGCTTCTAACACTTCATTAGAATTAATTTTTAAGGCTTTACTTAGCATCATTACTTCATTAACAAAAGCAATATTTATATCCCTTTGAGCATTTTCTATAGCTTTTGATGCCTCTGCTACTTTTATACTACTAACTTTGTGAATACCAGCTTTTATTATACTTCCATAAAGTTTACTTACCTTGACTAGCGTACTACGACTATCTGCCCCTACTACTTTTTTTATATTGGTAAGTTTATATTTTGTTTCTCCAGGATTTATTCTTTCTGGACTATATGCTACAAAAAAATTTTTTTTATGTTTAAATTTTGAGTTTTTTTCTAATATAGGTACTAAAAAATTCTCAGTAACTCCAGGATATACGGTACTTTCCAATATTACTATAGAATTTTCTTTTAATACTTGAGAAATAATCATAACAGCTTTCTTTATAATAGAAAGATCAGGTTTATTATTTTTTGTAATAGGAGTTGGTACGGTTAATATAAAAAAATCACAGTTTTTCATATTATTTGGATCAGTTGTAAATATAATATTACTGCTTGCAAGTAAGTTTTTTTTAGAAACTTCGTTAGTTCTATCTGTTCCTTTTTTAAGTTCCTTTACTCTTATTTTATCAATATCAAACCCAACTACTTTATACTTTTTAGCAAACTCTATAGCAAGTGGTAAGCCTACATAACCTAAGCCTATAACCGCAATCTCTTTATTCAAACTCATTATTGCTCCAGATTAATCATTTCATTGTATAACTTATAATATTGATAACAAATATGCTCAAGTGCCATATCACCTTCTACTAGTTTTCTACTATTTTTTCCATATTTTTTTCTAAGTAATTTATTTTTAGTTAATTTTAAAATAGCTTTACTACACTCTATTACATTACCTACTTTAACATTTATTGCATTATATTTGTCTATTGCTATCTCTCTGCTACCAGTCACGTCAGTTGATATAATTGCTCTACCAATTGCCGCTGCCTCAAGTAAACTTAGAGGTAACCCCTCCCTTTTACTCATTAAGACAGCAATATTTGCTTGTTGCCAAAACTTTCTTATATTTTTAATATTACCTAAATAAATTATGCCTTCAAAATCAATTAATTTTTCAAAATATGTTTTTGAAATACTTGATGGGTTTTTTTCATCTAAAGGTCCAGCTATATGTAAGCTTAAATTAGCATATTTTTTTTTGCTAATTTAAATGCCTCAATTAAAGATAAAATACCTTTATCTTTTAATATTCTCCCCGCATAAGCTATCCTTACATCTTTTTTAATAATTTCAGGCGAATATTTATAGTGAGTAATATCTACACCTGATCCTTTTATAACCTTTAAAAACAAATTTTTATATTTAAATTTACTTTTAAAAAAAGCTTCATCATCTTTGTTTTGAACAATAAAAGACAAATTTCTAAACATTAAAAATATTTTTAAATAATTTATTATAACGTTTCTTAAAATCTTAATCTTAAAACTTTTCTTTATAAATAAAAACCCCATACCTGTAAAAGTCGCACAAAAATTACTTTTAACAAATAATGTTGATAATATTCCTGTTATTATTGGCCTAATTGATATCAAATGAACAATTTCAGGTCTTAAATTTCTTACTATTTTAATAATGCATAAACTTTCATTCAAAAATTGAATAAAAGACAATGATTTTCTATCAATACTTAAGTTCAAATGAATCATTCCTTTTTTTTCAATATCCTTAACTTTTCCTGTATCTTTGCAGCAAACAAAAACTTTAAAACCCTTTTTGATTAAATATCTTGCTAATTTTAGTCTATGAGAAATAAAATACCAATCCTCAGTAACAATAAATAAGATTTTTTTTTGCATAATAATTTTAAATGACTCTACTTCTTTTTGCCCAATGATAATATGTAATCATAACCCATAGCTTCCAAGAATTATCTTTCTTTCCGTTATAAAACTCTTTTTTCCAATTATGAATGATATTTTTATTTTTTATATTAAGACTTTCTAAAACATTAGGCATAGTAGATTCTTCAACTAAATAACGTAAATCATTTTTCAGCCAATTATTTAGAGGAACTTCAAAACCTCTTTTGGCCCTTTTAAGGTACCAATTGGGAAAATTATTTTTATAACAATCTCTTATTATCAATTTGCCCTTTAAAAATCCAATTTTTTTTTCTGCAGGTATATTAAATGATAAATTTACTAAATCCTTATCTAAGAATGGTGATCTTAATTCAATACTATTTGCCATAGAATGTCTATCAAGCTTAACTAACATATCGCCTAACATCGAAAATCTAAAATCCCTAAATAGAATTTTATTTAATCCTGAAAAATAATTACTTCCTCGAAACAAACTTTCAGATATTGGTTGCTTATCAAACCCAAAAAGCTTAAGAAACTCTTCATTGTTTAATTGATCAAGATAGTTGATTTGCATTTTGCTAGAGTCATTATCGTAATTTTCTAAAAACCTTTTAAACTTCCTCGTGAAATTTAGAAATCTATTTTCCTTGCTATCAGATAGATTTTTAATTAAACTTAATTTAAGTTTATGAGGTAAAAATAACATTAGTTTTTTCCATTTATAAGAAATATACTTATTATAACCTCCAAAAAGTTCGTCTCCTCCATCTCCAGTCAATGCTACCTTTATATCATTTTTTACAGAATGAGAAATCATATGCATAGCAATAGCACTAGAATCTGCAAATGGTTCGTCATTAGCATCCAAAATATTATCTATATGATTTAGTATTGTTTTTTGTTCTAAATAGATAGTTTTATTTTTGAAACCATAATAGTTTGAAATTTTTTTTGCACTCACAGACTCATCATAATATTTATTCTGATTTTTAAAGCCTACAGTAAAAGTTGGAACTTTTTTGCCATGTTGAGCAACGGAATCCAAAATAGCTGCTGAGTCAATGCCTCCTGACAAAAAAACTCCTAATGGTACATCAGATATTAACCTCTTATTAACAGACTTATCTATTAAATCTTTTAATTGATCAATACTAGAAAACGCAATTTTGTTTTTTTTAATATTCTTATAATACCAATCTTGAGCTTTAACCCCATAACTATTAAATTTCATCAAAGAACCAGGTGACAGCTTAATAAAATCTTCATATATAGTCATGGGCTCGGATATAAATCTAAATCTAAATAAACTATTAATAGCTTTTTTACTAATTGCACCTGCCTTAGTAATTGAAGCTAAACTTTTTACATCTGAAGCAAAAAATATACTATTATTTCTTAAACAATAGACTAAAGGCTTTTTGCCAAATCTATCTCTTGCCAAAAATAGATTTTTATTTTTTTTATCCCATATGGCAAAAGAAAACATTCCATCCAACTTTTCTAACATTATCTCTCCCCACTCCTTCCAAGCAGAAATTAATATTTCTGTATCGCCATTAGAAATAAATGAATGACCTTTTTTAATTAGCTCTGCCTTGATTTCTCTAAAATTATAAATTTCACCATTAAAACAAATTACATAGTTTCCTTTATGCATGGGTTGAGCAGATTCAACACTTAAATCTAATATTTTTAATCTTGTATGAAGAAAATAACTATTTTGATCTACCCAAATTCCTTTATCGTCAGGACCTCTAGATTTTAGATTTTTATAAGCGATTTCAAATTGTCTATCTAAATATGCTGTTCTCTCTAAGTGATTAAGATTCACAGTACCTGCAAAACCACACATTTTATTGTTTAACCTTGTTGTAAATAACATCGTATGATTTCACCATATTCTCCACAGTAAATAATTTATTTGCCCTAAACCTAGCCTTTTCTCCCATACTTTTTATTATATTTTTTTTTAAATTAATAATTTTTAACAAGTTATTTTCCAAGCTTTCAACGCTGTGCCCCTTAATTATAAAGCCTGTTTTACCTATAATTTTTTTTGCATCTCCTATGTCAGTGGCTACCGGCAGTAATTTTGTTAACATACCTTCGGCCAATACATTAGAAAAGCCTTCACCAAATGCTGATGGGACTATAATAATATCAGCCATACTATAATATAATTCTACATTTTGTTTCATTCCTAATGCAATACAGTTATTAGGTACTATTAATTGATCTGTCCCTTTACCAATTAGTATTAATTTACTTTTCTTCTTATGAAAACTTTCTAAATTTTCATATGCTTTCAAAAAATTAGAGTAATTTTTCATAGGATCTACTCTAGCAACGCATATGAAAACTAATTCCTCCTTTCCAATATTATATTTTTCTCTAAGATTTTTTCTATGCTTATTGACCAAATTAAATTTCTTAGAATTTATTCCATTATAAACAATTTCTTCTTTTTTTTGACTAAAGCCAATTTTTCTGTGATAAGCTTTTCCAGCAAAAGAGTTATATACTATTCTTTCTATGTTTTTCGACAATGCTAAACAACTATAAATAATTAACTTTAAAGATATAGAATAATATTTAGTAATCATTTCAGAACATCTTATATTCCAAATTAAAGGCTTATTATATAACTTAATTAATTTGCATACTGTAGTAAAAAAGCATGCATTATACATCCATGATTGTATTATATCTGGTTTATATTCATGTATAATATTTCTGAAAAAAAATATTTTTGAAAATATAAGTAATTTGTTTTGTATTTTCATTTCCCAATATTTAATCCCTAATTTATTCAATGTATCTTTATATATATCTGCATCATATAACAATAAAATACTATGATTTTTATTATATTTAAGAAGTTCTATAAGTTGCCTCTCTGCTCCACCATTTCCTAAACTAGCTATAACATGTAATACTTTAATTTTATTTTTCATATTATTTTATAGATAATTTGATTTAACTTATCATTAAAAGTTGCTGGAGAAATATTTTCAATTAATAACGATTTTCTAAGTTTAGGGTTTTTATAGTCTTTTCTTTTTTTAAGTGTAGAAATTTTATTTGATAGGTCTTTTATATTATTATAAAGCCTTATGCTTTTATTTGAAATATTATTTTTAAAATCGTACAAACTATATATTTGTTTAGTAGATAAGACAGGCGTACCTAGAGCTAAAGATTCTAAAACACTATTAGGTAAACCTTCCCATCTAGATGGTAGCATGAAATAATCAGAACCAGCAATTAAACTATAAGGTTCAGATAGCTCACCTAAAAATTTAATATTATCTTCAATATCTAAATCTTTTACTTTTTTGATAATTGACTTCTTAACTTTCCATCTCCAACTATTATTAATTCTATATTTTTATTATTAATAAATAAATGTAAAATTCTATCTATTCCTTTTTGATAAACTAGTCTTCCTACAAAAATTAATTTCACTTTATCTTTACCTAGTCTAATTGGCTTAATTCCTTTCCTAATTTGATGTATGCTTATTGGATTTCTTAGCAAAAAAAACTTTTTTTTTATTTACCTTATATTTAAGTATTTCTTCCTTCATAAACTCTGATGTTACGATTACTGCATCTGTAAATTTTATGAAAAATTTATATGTATTTCTTAAAAGTTGTAATTTTAAACTTCCTCTCAAGGACTTTTCTATTATGTTTGGTTGCCTAACTATTATTTTGATATCAATTATATTGAAATACTTTAACATTAATAATATAGCTGATATATTTGGAAAGGTAGATATAACGATTTTTATCTTATTATTTTTTATAATATTTAGTACTTTAGGAATTGAAAATATAAATCTAGAATAATTTAAATTAATTACATTTCTATTTTTTAATTTATTAATTTTATCTTTATTATTTATCACTAATAGTTTAAGAGATATTTTTGAATCTTTGAAGTTATTGAAATATGAACAAATAACCTTTTCAGCTCCACCCACTGTATTTGAGGGCAAGATAATTAATGCTCTTTTTTTTATCATTTAATTATCTAATTTTATTGCTGCCAAAAAAGCTTCTTGAGGTATGTTAACATTTCCGACTTGCTTCATTTTCTTTTTGCCTGCTTTTTGCTTTTCCAATAATTTTCTTTTTCTAGTAACATCTCCTCCATAGCATTTAGCAATCACATCTTTTCTCATCGAGCCTAAAGTTTCCCTTGCAATGACCTTGGAACCTATAGCAGCCTGAATAGCAATCTTGAAAAGTTGCTTTGGGATACTATCTTTAAGTTTTCCACATATTGTTCTTCCCCTTATAACAGCCTTATCCTTATGAGTTATAAATGACAAACTTTCTACATTTTCATTATTAACTAAAATATTTACTTTTTCTAATCTACCTATTTGATAATCTATAATTTCGTAGTCAAAACTTGCATATCCTTGACTAATTGACTTTATTCTATCATGAAAATCAAATATAATTTCATTTAATGGTAGGTGAAAATTAATCATAACTCTGCTTCCTGTAAAGCTGATATCCTTTTGCACTCCTCTTTTTTCTATACATAATTTTAATATTCCCCCTAAATAATTATCAGGAGAAAATATTGTTGCAGTTATCCAAGGCTCACTAACTTCCTTAATTTTAGTTTGTTCTGGCCAATCTGCAGGATTATGTATTTCCAAGATTTCCTCATTAGTTTTTATTACCTTATAAACTACACTTGGTGGTGTTACTATTAAATCTAAAGAAAATTCTCTTTTAAGTCTTTCTTGAATTATTTCCAAATGTAAAAGTCCTAAAAAACCACATCTGAAACCTAAACCTAATGCTACACTTGATTCATTTTCAAAAGTGAATGAACTATCATTTAGTTTTAACTTATTTAATGAATCCTTTAGATGATCATAATCTGAAGCATCAATAGGGTATAAGCCACAGAACACTACAGGAGTAATAGGCTTAAAACCAGGTAAAGGTTTTATTTTATAAATATTTTTACTATCTACTATAGTATCCCCAACCCAAGCTTGTGATGTTTCCTTTATATTTGCAGTAATAAAACCAACTTCACCCGCTTTAAGTTCTATGACTTCTTCTGGCTTTGGTCTAAATACCCCAACTTTCTCTATTTGATATTCACTATTTGACAACAACAGCTTTATTTTATCTCCTTTTTTTAAAACTCCATCAACTACTCTTACTAAAACCATTACACCAAGATATGTATCATACCAAGAATCAACTAATAGTACTCTTAAAGGATTTTTAGTACTTCCTTTTGGCGGAGGTAACAATTTTATCAGATTAGAAATAACATCTTCTACGCCATTTCCAGTTTTAGCTGATACAGAAATTGTATTAGATGTATCTATACCTATTATGTCTTCTATCTGTTTTTTTATTCTTTCTGGCTCAGCAGAAGGTAAATCAATTTTATTCAGCACAGGAATAATTTCTAAGTCTGATTCAATAGCAAGCCAAGAATTAGCTAAAGTTTGTGCCTCCACTCCCTGACTTGCATCAACTAAAAGTAAAGCTCCCTCGCAAGCAGCCATAGATCTTGAAACCTCGTAACTAAAGTCTACATGCCCAGGAGTATCAATGAGATTTAGCACAAAAATATTTTTATTTTCATCCTTATACTCTAGTCTGACAGACTGAGCTTTGATAGTAATACCTCTTTCTCTTTCTATATCCATTGAGTCCAATACCTGCTGTTTCATCTCTCTACTTGATAAACCTCCACAATATTCTATTAATCTATCTGCTAAAGTAGACTTACCATGATCTATATGAGCAATTATTGCAAAATTTCTAATGTTTTCTGTTGTCAAAATACATCCTTAAAAATTAAACCCTTAAACCTAACAATACTTATTTTTCCAAGACATAAACATTATTATAGTCCAAATTTTGTAAGTCAATTTTTTTTCCCCTTTTTCAAATCTCAAAATTAACTTTTTAATGTCTGACTGTTCAAAATGACTATTACTACTAAGAAGTAAGTCTTTTGCCCATTGATTTAAAGATCCCTTTAACCATTTATATAATGGTGGTTCAAAACCTTGTTTTTTTCTATTTACAAAATCATGACCTAGCTTTTCTTTTAAGATCTCTTTCAATATCACTTTTTCTGTTTTATGAAAAATATAATTATCTGGTAAACTCCATATTAAATTGACTAAATCATTATCTAAAAAAGGGCTTCTTATTTCCAAACTATTAGACATTGAGGCTCTATCAGTTTTTACTAATAAATTACTAGGAAGATAAGTAATTATGTCTCTCATCATTAAAAGTCTAAATGTAGAAAAAATCTTATCCTTATTATTAATATTTTTTTCAAAAAAACTATTTTTAAAAAAATTCTTTTCCAAAATTTTTTCATCTGGTCTCCAACGAGACATCTCATCTTTGTATAAACTATCTAAATTGATATGACTATATTTTCTAAATTTTTTTCCTATAGACTTTAAATGTAAATATTTTGATGAACTAAAACTATTTGATAATAGTTCCATTAACTCAGAAAATAATTCGGGTTGGTTTTTTATTTTATTCCAAAAATTAGCTATATTTATATACCTTGGGTAACCACCAAACAATTCATCTGCTCCTTCCCCAGAAATAGCGACGGTAATTTTTTTTTTTGCAAATTTACATAACATATAAGTAGGTATTTGAGATGGATCAGAAAAAGGTTCATCATAAGCATCAACTATGCTTTCAATATTATCAATGCATTCTTGCTCTTTAATATATTTATATGAATGATTAGTTTTTAAAACTTTAGCAACCTCATTAGCAAAATTTAATTCATTAGTTTTTTTATCATAAAACCCTATTGAAAAAGTATTTGGTGTTATATTTTGTCTATTCAAAGATAAAGCCAAATTAGAACTGTCTATACCTCCCGATAAGAAGACTCCTAATGGCACATCGGAAACTAGCCTTTCTCTGGTGGACTTATCTATTTGATTTTTTACTTTTTCTTTCGCCTCTTCAAATGTACCCTTAAAACCTTTGGCTTTGACCTTTATATAACTTGTTATACTATCCCAGTACTTTTTCTTTACTATAAAGTTTTTTTTATCATATCTTATTATATGTCCAGGCTCTAATTTATAAGTATTTTTGTAAATACTTAATGGCTCAGGTACATAACCGTATCTTATGTATTGTGATAGTGCTTCCTCACAAACTATAGTTTTAAAACCAGGTAAATCAGAAAGTGCTCTTAATTCAGAAGCAAAACACAGACCTTGGTTAGAGCTAAAATTATAATATAGAGGTTTTTCTCCAAACTTATCTCTTGCTAGCCATAATGTCTTTTCTGATAAACAATATGCAGCTATTGCAAACATGCCATTAAATTTTTTAATTGAATTATAAAAACCATACTCTGCTATATATTCTATGACCACCTCTGAATCTGATGAGCTTCTCCAGTAGGCTTTTTTTCTTTTAAGGTTTTCTTTTAATATCTGAAAATTGTAAATTTCTCCATTAAATACCATAACCCAATCTTTATTCTTTGATAGCATAGGTTGATTTGCAGAACTTTTTAAATCTAATATACTTAGTCTTTGAAAACCTAAACCAAGTTTATCTTCTTTATTAAAATATATACCCTTGTTATCTGGTCCTCTATGTTGAAGAACATTTGTCATATTATTTAAAATAGAAGTAAAAAACCTTTCTTCTAAATTAATATTATCATTAAGATATAAACCTACTAGACCACACATATTTATCTTTTTATAAATTTATTAGAAACAGAAATTTTTTCAGCCCTTGTTCGCCAATGTTTAGGACGTTCAACTTTATTCCCAGTAAAAACTTTTAATGAATGATACATCAATTTTTTATAAAACGTTGGAAAAAAAAATTTAGACATTATGTAAATTAACAAATGAGAAGAAAAAAATATATTATTTAAACTTTTATTATAGTTGTTTGCTCTAGACAAGGCTCTTTTAAAAGCTAATTTAATATAAATTTTTTCTAAATTAGGATTTTCATTGCATAAATTTATTAATGCTAATATTGATTCATACCTACTTCTTTTTATTTGACTTGAAAGCCTATCACTAGATTGGCTACTTGGTAAAGTAGCAACTACTTGATTTAAAAATACACCTGTTCCTGAAACAAATAACCTTAAAAATAAGACCTGGTCAGGAGAAATAAAACTTTCATTACACCCACCAGAAATTATATATCTTTTTTTTGAGACAAATATAGAACTTGAGTTTCCAGGACAATTTCTTATGAATTTTCTTAACCCTTCGTCTCTCGTTTGTTTCGAATGTTCAAAAGGCATAGAATTAATACATACTTTTTTTTCACTTATAAGCCCATACACAAAATTTACTTTATATCTTTTAGCTAAATATAACATCTTTGAAGTTGATCTATAAGTAACCCTATCATCTCCGTCTAATAACCTTATCCAATAACCAGATGCAAGACTTACAGCCTCATTCGTTGAATAAGAAGCACCTAAATTTCCTCTTCTTAAAATTGTTAATTTACCTGGCAATTTAGATGCAAATTTTTTTAAAATAATAGATGTATTGTCACTAGAGCCATCATCAACTACTATATATTCTCTATTATGCTTTCCTCCTTCATAACAAAGAGACTTAAAAACATTTTGTAAATACTTTCGCTTATTAAAGGAAGTTATGACATAACTTACAAAATCTAGTTTTTTTTTTTCTAAATTATAATTGCGTGATATTTTATTATACATATTATTTAATTATGATGAATAAAAAGACATTTATAAACAAAAATTTTACTAGTCTAGGTAAGCCTAGAGCATACGTAGAACTCAAAAAAATAGAAAATCTATGGTTTAATACTGGAACTCTTTGTAACCTTAAGTGTAATGATTGCTACATTGAGTCTTCTCCTACTAATAAAAATCTACAATATATAAATTTAAAGGAAGTAAAGAAATATATTAAAGAGATTAAAGATAATAATTTTGGTACTAAACATATTGGATTAACTGGAGGAGAACCTTTTATGAATCCTTTCATATTAGATATATTACATTACTTGCTCAAACAAAAATTAAAAGTTCTAGTTTTATCTAATGGTATGAGACCTATTAAATTAAAATTTCAACATTTACTTATTCTGCCTAATCTAAGTAATCTTACAATTAGGATATCCGTTGATCATTATAAAAAAAATTATCACGAGTCTATTAGAGGGCTAAACACTTGGAAACAACTTATAGATAATATAATATGGTTAAATAATAAAGGGCTTAATTTAAAAATTGCATCAAAACTGAATAAAAATGAATCAGAAGAGAGCTTAAGAAATGGTTTTAGTAAACTTTTTAAAAAAAATAAACTCAGTATTGATGCTTTTGATAAAAACCAATTGATTGTTTTTCCGATAATGAATTCTAAGAAGAACGCTACAGAAATTACTCAAGACTGCTGGAAAATCTTAAACAAAAGTCCTGAGAATATTATGTGTTCTAACTCAAGAATGATAGTAAAACGAAAAAACGAAATAGATACAAAAGTTTTATCCTGTACTTTAATTACTAAAGATAAGTCTTTTGAACTAGGAAAAGATCTGGTTTCTTCAGAAAAAAAAGTTTTTTTAAACCATCCTTTTTGTTCACAGTTTTGTGTATTAGGTAACTCTAGCTGCAGTTAATGATAAATTTAAGAATAATTTTATTCTTTTTAGGTATATTAATTACTTCTTTAGGAATAGCTATGATATTACCCTTGGGAATAGAGTTTATTTATTCCGGTGTTAATAAATCAAATTTTTTAATATCAACATTACTCAATTTATTTATAGGTACTACTTTAATTTTAGCTTTTAATAAAGAAGAAAAAAAAGTTAATATTAAAGATACTATATTAATTACAACGCTATCTTGGCCTGTAATGATTATTTTATCTAGTTTGCCTTTTTATCTAGACTCTAATACAAATTACTTCATTGATGCTATATTTGAAGCAACCTCTGGTCTCACAACTACTGGAGCTACCATATATCAAAATGTTGAATATTTATCCTTGGGAATTTTAATATGGAGATCTTTACTTCAATGGTTGGGAGGACTTGGCATTATTATATTTGCAATAGCAATTATTCCTATCTTCAATATAGGTGGAATAAAACTATTTACACAAGATTGGAGTGAAAAATCTCAACATCTTCATTATAGACCAAAGGAAATTGCCAAACTATTAGGCAGTATTTATATTTGTTTTACTCTTATAATTTTAATATTGTTATATATAAGTGGATTAGGTTTTTTTGATGCGTTTTGTCATGCATTAACAACTGTAGCAACTGGTGGATTCTCTACTAAGTCGTCTTCAATAGGTTTTTACAATAATTTTTTTACGGAGATAATAATTGTTTTTGGAATGCTTATAGCTAGTCTACCATTTACTTTATACGTATCTTGTTTTAGAAAAAATTTTTCAATAATACATGACAGCCAAGTACTACTATTTTTGTCTTTAATAATGTTCTTTGTACTAATCGTTTCTATTTGGATTCATTTCGAAAATAATATTAATATTTTTTTAGCTTTAAGACTATCCTTGTTTAATAGTATATCTGTTATGACAGGTACTGGTTATTCTACAGAAAACTTTTCAAATTGGGGATACTTTGCAAATACTATATTTTTAATTATGATGTTAGTAGGAGGCTGCTCCGGATCAACTACTGGGGGTTTGAAAATATTTAGAATTCAAATACTTTGGGCTATAGTTATAAAAGAGTTAAAAGGCATTAAGTCACCTAGAGCTATAAATACAATAAATTTGAAAAATATTAATATTGATGAGAATGTTACTAATTCTGTAATGATAATTTTCTTTTGTTTTATTTTAAGTATATTTTTTATATCTAGCGTATTTATGTACTATGAATATGATTTTATTACATCAATTTCAGCTGCTCTAACTTCTATTTCTGTAGTTGGTCCAGGCCTTGGAAATATAATAGGTCCAGAAGAAAGTTTTTATAATTTGCCCTCTATTTTAAAATTACTATTATCATTTGGTATGATTTTAGGAAGATTAGAATTTTTAGCCTTCTTAATTATTCTGGCTCCAAGGTTTTGGAGTAAATAAAAAAAATTTAATATCTGCTCCTATTTTTAAAACTACTGGAATAAATATTAATACTAATAATGTAGAAGAAATTAATCCAAAAACTATTGTGATTGCCATTGGCTTCAAAAATTGGGCTTGTACACTTCCTTCAAATAATAATGGGGTTAATCCTCCTATAGTAGTTAAAGATGTTAACATAACTGCTCTCAATCTTTCTTGTGAGCCAGATATTATTGCACTATCAAAATCTATTCCTTTTTCTATTTTCTCATAAATATTTGAAACCATAATAATAGAATCATTAATTACTATTCCAGATAAACCAAAAATTGCTACTAATGAAAGTATAGTAATATCAAAACCTGAAATCCAATGTCCAGTTATCACTCCAATCAAAGTAAATGGAATAACTGACATAATAGAAAAAGGTAAAAAATAGGATTGGAATATGAATGCTAAAATTATGTAGATTACTCCTATAGCTAAAAGACCTCCTCTTTTCATATCACCAAAAGTTTCTTTTTGTTCTTCTGCTCTACCAGCAAGAAACCATTCCAGATCAAAATTACTATCTAATTTTTCTAAAATATTTTCTTCTATCTCTTTCATAATATCATCTGGGTTTACTAGTATCTCATTTATCTCTCCTGTAATTGAAACCTCTCTAAATCCATTATTTCTTTTAATAAAAGAGTAACTTTGACTTTTTTTCATACTTACAACTTCAGATATTGGAACTAATTCATCCTTAGGAGACAAAACTAAATATGAACTAAAAGTACTCATATTAAAAGAATCTGGATCATTTCTAACTATGATTTCTATTTCATCTTCACCTCTAAAAAATTTAGTAACAGAAACTCCATCAAATATTGCCTTAATCTTACGTGCTATATAATTACTATTAAAGTCTAAACTTTCGGCTTTTTCTGTAAGAGTAAACGAAATTTCTCTTTTTCCTAAAGGAAGATTATCTCTTATATCAGAAACACCTTTTAATTTTATTAGCTCATTTTGAATAAAATTAGAAGCTTGTTTTAATGTATTTAAATTTGCATTTTTTGATCTAATTCTAATATCAATATCTAAACCGGGCGGCCCACCTTTTCTTTCCACTAAAGTTAAACTTGCTAATCCAGGGGGTATATCTATATTTTCTTTCCATTCTTCGATTAATTGCTTGGTTCTTTTCTTCCTTTTTTCAGGACTAACCAACTCTACTATCATTCCACCTACATGATCTCCAAACTCTTTAGTAGAGATTCTACTTCCCCACATAGGCTTACCTATTGTTGCGTAAGTTGTCTTTACTATTTTAGTATCGTCTATTTCCTTGAGCTTTTTCTCTAAATTTTGAGCAAAATCCATGCTATATTTTTTTAAAGTTCCTGGAGAAAAGCTAAAATTTACCAGTATAATTTGACTTTCCGGTGAAGGGAAAAAATAAAACTTTACATGAGAAAATTTTAATAATGAAAAAGATATAATTAATAAACATATGGTAGTAAAAAAAGTTTTGTACTTATGCTTAATAGCAATTACTAAAAAATTTAAGAAATGTTTTCTTTTAAATATTTCAAGATATTTATTGAGATTTATTCTTTTTTTACTATTTCTAGCTTCTTCAGCCAAAGCCATTTTTAAGTGGCCTGGCAACACAAAAAAACATTCGAAAAGACTTGCTATTATAACGCTAATTACTACTAAAGGGATAGCTTCAATTACCTGACCTATAACTCCTGATATTAAAAATACAGGAGCAAACCCCGCAATAGTTGTTAAAGATGCTGCGGTCACAGGACCTATCATCCTAATTGATCCTATATAGGCGGCTTCAGACGGGGGTTTCCCTATCTCGCTCTGATACTCTATATGCTCTGCTACCACTATTGAGTCATCTACTATTATCCCTAACATCATTATTAGAGCAAATAAACTAATCATATTTATAGACTGTCCAGTTAAAAGCATAATTGCTAAAGTTACCGAGATTGCTGCAGGTATACCTATTGCTACCCAGATTACAACTCGTAATTTTAAAAATAAAAAAAGTATTAATAAAACTAACACCAAACCTCCAAATCCGTTTTTGAGAAGTAAACTTATTCTATCTCTAATCAATTGTGAAGATAAATCATAAATTTGAATGTTTACATTACTATTAATCTCACTTTTATATTGATCTATAGTATTTTCTAAAATTTTTGTATTTTTTAAAACATCACTTCCCAGAGATCTAAAAATTTTTAATGTTATAGCTTTTTGTCCATTACTATAACCTTCACTATCTTCTTCATTAAAATCTTCATACACTTTAGCGATATTTTTTATTTTTACCTTACCCCCATCTTTATTGATTATCTCAATGTTTTCTATGTCTAAAACGCTCTCCTTCTTACTAAATGTTTTCAATTGTAAAAGAGTACGATCTCTAAATATTCCCGAAGGAATATTTTTTATTTCTGTCTTAATTTTCAAAGCTACCTCTTCCGGATCTAACTTATTAGATAATAAAGAAATAGGATCTAAATCTATATAAATAATCTGTTTCCTAAAACCATCTATCTCAATCTTATCTATTCCACTATCAAGAAGTTTATCTCTTAAACTATTAGTAATCTTTTTAAGTTGCAATTCATTTGAGGTTCCGCTTATCAATACTAATCCTATTTGCTCATAAGGACTTATTAATTTTATAACCGGCCTGTCTGCTTCTTCTGGAAAAGTACTGATAGCACCAACTTCTCTTTCTACCTCGTTTAAGGCATTCTTCATATCCGCCCCCGACTCAAACTCCAGAAGCACTTCTGCTATTCCTTCTTTTGCTGTAGACCTTGTGCTTTTAACTTTATCTAAATATCTCACTTTACTTTCAAGGGGCTTAATAAGTGACTCCTCTATATCCCTAGTACTTGCACCTTGCCATTTTATATTTATTGATATGTAATCGATTGAATAATTTGGAAAAAATTGAGTATTTAATTGTTTTGCTGCAAATACTCCTAAAAATATCATTAGCATTAAAAATAAATTTGGGGCAGTTTTGTGTTTTAATATTCTTGATATTATATTTGAATTCATTATTTATTCTTAGAAATTATTTTTTTAGATAAATTTAAATTATTTATTCTAGTCAAAATTATATTTTGATTATTTAAACCTTCACCTGTAACAATAACTCTTTCATCAACAAACCCTTTTATATTAATTTTTTTTTTAATAGCTTTATTTTCCTCTAAAACAAGAATAAAGCTATCTTCATAGATATTACTTTCATGTACCAAAAATGAATTAAATACAGTATTACCTTTAATTATAACCTTAACAAACACACCAGGTTTGATTGGGTCATCTGAGGATATAGCTTCAAGTTTCGCTCTAATATTTAATCCTGATCGATCCTTGTTAATAGTACTATCAATATAAAATACATCAGCTGTATAGCTTTTTTTGTAATTAGATTTTTCCCATAGTACACTAGCTTCTTTTCCTATAATATCACTTATATGCGTATAAGCATTCTCTCCTACAAAAAATTCTACATTTAGTTCAGACGTATTAATAAATTTTCCTAAAATTCTTCCAGCTACTAGCTCTGTTCCAATTTCTATAAGGTTATCTGCTAATTTACCTTTAAAGGGTGCTCTATAACTTGTATCTCTTAAATTACGTTGTGCAACTCTTACTTGAGTTTCAGCTATTTCAATACTGGCCATTAAATTTTGTATTTTTGACTTTATATCTAAAACTTTAGCATTACTAATGGATAAATTTGTTTCTGCGTCCTCAAGACTTTTTTTAGTAACTATATCTCCTACTAGTTTTTTTTTCCTTTCATAATTTTTTTCACTAAGCATTTGTTGCTGCTGTACTTCACTAAATATTAAGTTAGTAGAATCTAATTCATTTATTAAGTCATTGAGTTGAGACTTTTTCTTAAAAAGATCTTGCTTATAGTTAAATGGGTCAAGCTCAAATATCTTTTCACCTTTTTCAAAGTATTTATTAGATAATACTTTTGGCGATATTTTTATAATTTTTCCTGATAAATTTGAAACTATATCAACTTTAGCTTGTGCTTGAACATTTCCATAAAATAAATACTCAGGCTTAAGGCCTCTCAAATTAATTTTTTCTGTTTTAACTAAAAAAGACTCTGCTTTACTCTCTAATAACATTTTGTCATTGCTTGTGAATTTCAATAATACAATTAAGATTAAAGTTAGGAAAAATATAATTAAAAATCCCTTTATTGTTTTAATATTATTTTTAATTAATATCATTTTTTTTTATACTTTCTTCTAGGGCTTTCTTTAAATATAATTTAAATTTTCTTTTTGTTAGCCCATACGGTATTGGCTTTAAAGATTCTATAAAAATATTCCTTTGTTTCATTTTTAAACTATTTTTAGGCCAAGTTTTACCAGAACGTATATAAACAGGAAATATTGGCATTTTTAGGTTGTTTTGCAAAAGGTAAGCTCCTGGTTTAATATCTCCTATTGTATTTGATTGTTGTCTTGTTCCCTCTGGAAAAATAACTACCTTATAACCCTTATTAATAAAACCGTAAATATTTTTTGATAACCTTCTAATAGACTCTATTTTTTTTCTCCTATTTATAAAAACGTTGCCTAGCCTCATCGCATACCAACCATATATTGGAATAAACATTAATTCTCTCTTTATTATATATATTGTTTTATCAAATACTGCTAAAAAAAAAATAGTATCAAACGCTGATTGATGATTAGCTGCTATTATCTGCCCTTTATTATCTTTTAAATATTTATTGTCAAAATATATTTTTACATTAAGTATATTTTCAAGTAAAATAAGAATTATTTTAGACCAATACTTTACTACTATTCTGGTATGATACCTTGAAATTAAAACTGGCATGAAAACTATTCCAAAAAATAAAATAGAAAAATAAAAGATAAAATTGAAAAAATATATTTTAATCAGCATATCAATTATTTAAAAAAAAATATAAAATATGACATCAAATATTTAATGTATTCTTCTATCAAAAAAAAGTAATATGCTATATGTTTCGTTAAAGACAGTTTTTTAGAAAAATTTTTTTCAACTGGATAAGGGTAAAAATTAATATCTGGAGATAATAGTTTCATTAATAACATACTTCTTGGCATATGATAATAAGATGTGATAACTGTAACTTTTTTTAATTTATATTTTTCAATCCATTTTTTTACTACTAAAGCATTCTGAAAAGTACTTTCTGCTTCTTTGTCTAATGTAATATTATTTATTTTATCAAAATTATCAGGAATAATAGAAGCTCTAGCAACCTTTTTATCAACGCCTGATATAATTAATTTCAGATCTTTGTTTTTATTTAATAAATTTAGACCAAGACTTATTCTACCCTTTCCTCCTGTCAATACTGCTATACCATCAGTTGCTTTATTAAATTCTGTATCTTTATATTTAATCTTACCATTAAATGTGATAAAAGAGGCAACCATAAATAATAAGAAACATAATAAAAAGTATATTATTAATAATCTCATAATGCATTGTTCTTTTTCATGAATATATTACATTGGATACTTAAAACAAATAAAGTTATAAAAATATAAGAAAAATAAATAAATAAATATACTTCAATAACAGAAACTCTGTAAGTTAGTATATTATAATAATATTCTAAAACAATAATTACTATTGGATAACTTAACAAAAAAGATAAGTTTAATAATATAAAACAACTAATATTGAAGTTTCTTATAATTATATAATCTGTTACTCCGAAGTATCTACTTAAACACAGATATTTTTTTGATTTTATAAGATAATTTCTAATAATAAAATAATTAGCAAATAAAATAATAAAAATAGTAATTGCAAAGCTTGAAAATAATAAAATAAGTGAATTGGATTTTTTATTTTGAAAATTTAAAACCAGTGCTCCATTTATTATCCTTGATATTTTACTATTGGTTAATTCAAAGTTTATTAATTTTGATTTATCTACTTGTAGACTATAAACCTCAGGAATAATCTCTTCTGATAGATTTGTATTTTTTAAAATATCTGATAATAAGTTCTTTATATCTTTGTCCTCTATTTTATTGACAGAAATAATAGAATTATTTGTGCTTAATTGATTGAAGATAAGGTCTCTTTTTTCCTCAAAGTCATTCGCAGTTTTTGGTATAAATAGTATAACTTCATTTATTTTTATATTTGTTTTGCTTTGCTCTAAATTTTGGAAAATTAAACATACCAATATTGTGATATATATAACATTACTTAAGCAATAGTATAAATAATCCTCTACTCTGTTAGGGAAATATTTGATTTTTAAAAAATTCATGCCTATATAAAATTTACCTTTCTTGTAAATTTTTATTATAAATAATATATTTTTTGCTAAAATTTATAGCTACATCATCATATGTAGCCCCAAAGACTATTACAGTTGTTCCTATTTTTTTTAAAGCTAAAATTAAATAATTAATCTTTTGTTGAATGCTTTTATCTATTTCTATAAAAAAGCTATCTAATAATAAAATCCTTGGCCTTCCTATAATTGCTCTAGCAAATTGTGCTAATTTTAATTCCGCTAAACTTAAATGATGTACTTTATTATTTATTACTTTTTCTAAACTTAACCATGGCAAAAGTTCTTTTAATGCTTGCTTTATATCATTTTTCTTTTCACGTTTAAGAATTAAAGGAAAAATGATATTAGTTTCTAAATCAAAATTATCAATAAAATGATTTTCCTGAAACACTATGCCAATCTCATTATGTACATTTGATAATTCAGATCTACTTAACTTACTTATGCTCTTACCAAATAAATATAAATTACCATAGGATGGTTTATCTATCAAAGCTATAGTCCTTGCAAGCATAGTCTTTCCTATAGAATGTTTGCCTTGTATTAATATTATGCTTCCAGATGGAATGAAAAGATTTAAATCTCTAAATAACTTTCTTCCACTTTTATCTTCTATAGAAAAATTTTCTAGCCTAATCAATTATATACCTTTTTAATAAATAAAGTATTATAATTGTAATATTAAATTTTATAATAGTAAAATATATGAATATACAATGCCCTAATTGTGACACTATATTTGATTTACCTAATCCAGAAAAATCAAATAAAAAATACAAATGTAGTGTCTGTCAACATATTTGGTTAGAAAAATCGAATAATTATGTAAACAAAAAAAATAATAAATCTAACTTTAATAAAATTATTATATTAAATATAGTTATTTTATTATTAGTACTATTTGCATTTATATTTTTTAGAGAACAATTAGAAAACATTGACTCTCATTGGAAAAATTTTTATCTATTATTTGATAGATTAATACCAATCTAATAAATTTTTTAGATATTTTTTTTCTTTTAGACTTCTATCTTCTTGATTATATCTATTATATAATTTATTTGCTATTTTACTAGCACTTTTTATTTTATTACTATCAGGCATATTAATCGAACCTCCTGATGAAGTACCTTGATATTCAACGTTTTCATTATTTGATAGATGTTCTTTTTGTTTTCTTTTATCTCTATCCTCTCCTCTATCTGCTATTTGTGGTTCGTTTAATATAAAATCTTCTAGTTTAATTTTATTAATAGAACGCTGTATCATTTCTACTGCTCTTCCTTGTGCATTGGCAGCTTCGTCAGGTTTTCCATTATCTAAATCTCTAGAAGCTTGTCTCATAGCTCTATCTGCTCTACCTAAATCTTGTGGTATTTCATTTTCTGAGGCTCCAATTTCTCTAATTACATTTCCTAAAGTATTTCTAAGTTCTTCCTGTTTTTCTTTCGGGCTTTTCCCGCCACTACCTTCAGAGCTCTGTTCAAACTTACCTCTTTCTGCTGCTCTATTAAATGTCTCTTCCATAACTTTTTCCTGGTCATTAAGTAGTTCTGAAAGTTTATTAATAAATTCTTTTTTTTGTTGAAACTTCTCTTCTGCCTCTTTATTACTATTTGGATTTTTAATACTCTCCGATAACTGCTGTAATTTTTGCATTTTCTCTTTTATCCCTTCTTGAGCTCCTGTCTTCAGTAAATCTTCAATTTGCTTAGTCAATTCTTCAATTTGATCTTTAATATTTTCACTATTAGTATTTTTCAAATTATTATATTTATTTTTTTCTAGACCTAAAAGACTTTCCATCTTTTCTTTCAACTCCTTTACATTAGTGCTAATCTTCTCAGTATTTTTTTGTTTTATGCTATCAAATAAGCTTTGTTCTACTTGCTCAAGATTTTTTTTTGCCAAATAAAAATCTCCTTCTTCAATCATTTCTACTAATAAATATAATTCTCTAAATAATTCATTTGTTAACGTAAATTTTAAAACTTTATTATTATTTAAGAAATTAATTATCTCATTATAGCTATTATTAATTTCTATATTCGATAATAAATACTGATTAGATTCAAATATTTTAGTTAATTCACTCTTAAATATATTTAATTCTATTTGCCCTCTGGCTAACTTTTTTCTTAGATTGAAAATTTTTATAGATAGTTCATTTTTAAAATTTTTTGTAGGCAATCTAAAGACCTCTGAAAAAACTGATTTTTGATTAGAATAGTCTTTGGCAACAATCTCCAAAGTAGTATCGCTCCCAGCCCAAACCATATCAGCTAAAAATTTATAAAAGTAATTTTCCACCAATTTGTCATCCTTAGCACTGCCCTCATTTTTGAAAAGACTATAAGTAATATTTTCTTCTTTAAAGTGTTTGTATAAAAAAGGTCTCTTAATATTTAAAATAATACTCTTTATACCATAATCGTCTATCACTCTTGACACAAATGACACCGATACTTGATTAATAATATTTGTAGATGACAATATTTTTATCATGGGAGCCTTATCTTTCAAGACTTCTAAATCAAATTCTATAAAATCCTTATTTTTATGATTGATTATTATATTTTTATCTTTTTCTACTAATAAAGTTAGTTCATGGTTGTATCTATCATTTTTTTTCAAATTTAATAATTTATTATTTTCTTTCACTACAAAGTTTTTATTAATAGAATTTATAAAAACCTTGAATTCTGACTTTATGGGTACAAGCTCCTGAATGCTAATATTTTCATTTTTTTTAGGAATAGTAATTAATTTTTCTCGAAGCTTTGTATATTTAGGAGGCTTTATCCAAGCTTTTACTTCAAAATTTTCATCTTTATCTATATACCGACTCATATTAGTCCATCCTGTAGTATTTTCAACAATTTTATTATTTTTGAAAGCCCAAAAAATCGCTAAAAACATGAATAATAAAAACAGATATCTGATATTCAAAGGATCATGTTTACTTAAAGATATGATTGGTAACTGAAACTTTATATTTTTTAAATTATTTTTTACATTCACTTTATGCAAAGCCCAAATATGTTTATTGTAATTTTTTTCTGCAGGCTTATCTTTCAAAGCAGTAAGAGGGTTAATGAATTTAAAATTATTATTTTCAATCCATAATAATACCTTACTTTTATTATAATATTTAATTTCCTTTATAAATTTAATTATTAAAAAAATTAAAAATATCAGATACATAAAGATTATGGATATATGCCAAAAAAATCCAAAAAAGTTCCATACACCTAAAAGTAGAGAGATAATTACTAATTTAGAATATAAAAATAAAAATAATAAATTTCTAATGTTTGCTCTTATATTAAACAAATAGTGTGTTAAATGAATTAACAAGTATCTTTTAATTATATTTATTTTTTCCTTAACCATGCCGCAGTTTTTTCAAATTTTAATAAATCCTCTGTATTTATCCTTTTTTTTATTTCAGTATAATCATTTTTATTTATCATAACTTCACTAGCTATGCTCTTGCTATTATAACTAGAAGACATAACATGTCCGTATGCACCAGTCTTATCAATAAAATAAAAATCTCCTTTTTTAACTGTTTTATATATTTTTGCACCTTTTACCATAACATCTGCTGTTTCACATATTGTTCCTACTACTTCAAATTTTTTAGTCATTTGATTTTTAATTTTTTTTTCTAAAGGCTTAATTAAATGCTTTGCATCATACAAAGCTGGCCTCATTAAATCATTCATTCCTGCATCTATTATTAGAAAATTTTTATTATCTACTATTTTTTTATACAAAACTTTTGTTACTAGTATGCCTGCATTAGCAACTAAAAACCTACCTGGCTCAATTATAATTTTTTTATTTGTTTTTTTAAAAATATCTTTAATAAGATTGACATACTTATTTAAAAATTTTAGGTCTTGCTTATCACTTTCATAATCAATACCAATGCCTCCTCCTAAATCAATATTTTTAATATCAAAGCCTAGAGAGTCTAACTCCATACAAAAATTTAATACCTTTTTAAAAGCTTTTTTAAATGGACTTAGATTACTAATTTGTGATCCTATATGTATATCTACACCTTTTATATTTATATTACTTAATTCTTTAGCAAATTTATAAATTTTTTTAGATTTAGAAATAGGAATACCAAACTTATCGGTTTTTTTTCCAGTAGAAATTTTAGGATGACCTCCAGCAGTAATGTCAGGATTTACTCTTAATGCAATATTAGCAACTGCATTCATCTGCTGTGCGATTAAAGATATAGTTTCTAGTTCCTCTAATGATTCAACATTAAACTGTTCTATATTAGCTTTCAATGCATAGGCTATTTCTTCATTACTTTTTCCTACCCCTGAATAAACAATTTTACTACTTGAAATACCAGCCTTAATTGCTTTTTTAAGTTCTCCTATTGAAACTACATCAGCACCAGCTCCACAATTTGAAAAGGTTTTTAAAACTGAAATATTTGAATTGGCCTTTACTGAATAAGCTATAAGATAATTAATACCTTTAAGAAGTTTATCCAAATTATTGTAATTATTTACTAATGCATTACTAGAATATAAATAAAAAGGAGTTTCAAATTTTTTACAAATATCTGAAACTTTTATATTTTCACAAAATAAATTATTGTTCTTATATTTAAAAAATAACATTAAAACTTATAAATTCTTTCTTGGTCTATTTGAATAATTTGATTCGAATCTTTACTATCTAAATACAATTCACCCTTTTTCCCACAACCACTTAAAATAACAAAAATAAATAATAACACTTTAATCATTACACCACTTTTCTTTAGAAAACATTAGCTCTTTTTTTATATTTTTAGGGCTTGTTCCTCCAAAGCTCTTTCTATTTTTAACTGACGACTCAATAGTAATTTTATCTATAATATTATTATTAATTCTTTTATCTATTTTTTTAAAATCTTGAATATTTAATTCGTGGATTTGCATTTCTTTTTTATCAGCTAATGCAACAATGTTTCCCGTTATTCTATGTGCATCTCTAAATGGAATATTTAATTCAGCAACTAAAGCATCTGCAACATCAGTGGCAGTACTATGACCTTTATTACACATTTGCATCATTTTATCTTTATTAAATGTAATATCCGTTACCATTTCAGTCATTACATTAAGAGTATCTTTTGTTGTTTGTATGCTATCAAATAAAGCTTCTTTATCTTCTTGCATATCTTTAGAATAAGCTAGAGGAAGTGCTTTCATTACATTAAACAAGGTGACATAATTACCAATTACCCTTCCACTTTTTCCTCTTATAAGTTCTGCTGCATCGGGATTTTTCTTTTGAGGCATAATTGAAGAGCCAGTTGAAAAAGTATCAGGTAAATTAATAAAATCAAAACCTGGAGAACTCCATAATATTATCTCTTCAGATAATCTTGATAAGTGTAATGCTATAGAACAACACAAGTGCAAAGAATCTAAAATGAAGTCCCTATCTGATACAGCATCAATAGAATTACTCATTGGTGCAGTAAAACCTAAATTATTTGCAGTCTCCTCTCTGTTAATGTTGAATGATGTACCTGCTAAAGCTGCACTTCCTAATGGTGAATAATTATGTCTCGTAATTATATTTCTATTATTTTCTCTATCTCTGCCAAACATATTAACATAGGCTAATAAATGATGAGCAAGAATGATTGGTTGTGCTACTTGTAAATGAGTGAAACCTGGCATGTATGTATTAATATGTGACTCTGCTTTTATTATCAGGGCCATTTGTAAACTTTTAAGATGCCTATCAATTAATATACTTTCTTCTTTTAACCAAAGCTTTACATCTGTAGCAACTTGGTCATTTCTTGATCTTGCAGTGTGTAGTTTTTTTCCAAGATTTCCTATTAGCTCAATTAATCTATTTTCTATATGTGTATGAATATCTTCTAATTTATGATCAAATTTTATTTTATTATGTTTAAATTCTTTATCAATCTTAGTAAGTGCTGAATCTATTTTTTTTAATTCTAATTTTGAAATTAATTTTTGGTTACAGAGCATGGTTGCGTGAACCTTTGAAGCCAATATATCCTTTTCATATAAAATTTTGTCAAATTCTATAGAGGAATTAATTCTTACCATAGTTTCTGATGGTTTTTCAGTAAACCTTCCACCCCAAAGGTTATTATTTATTTTTTTATTTATTTTTTTTTTCATATAATCTATATATCCTTTTATAATAATATTATGATTAAAAAAATATTAACAATATTTATAACTCTTTTACCTATGTGCTATATAAATTTTAATTTAGCATCTAATGATATAGAGAAAATACAAATAATTAAAGAACCTTTTTA
>MDTB01159689.1_pt1 | contig 50625 bp, 51 predicted proteins | sample 811161 | NCBI WGS metagenome assembly MDTB01 (sample SAMN05326650, study PRJNA326480) | marine metagenome | isolation source: seawater | place: Mediterranean Sea | collected 2009
ATTTGGGGATAACAGAAGCTGGGTCTGAATTTACTGGTTCAATAAAAAGTGCAATAGGATTGGGTATTTTATTGCATGATGTAATGAATGATCAAAGAAAGGTAATATATGATCAAAGGCTAGAATTATTAACTACAGAAAAAGTACATGATATTTTTAAAAGTATGGTAATTGAAACGATCCAAAATATAACAGAAAACAATATAATAGAAAAAAATGATGAACCTGTTAATTTAGAAAAATTAAGATTAGAGTTAAAAGATATTTCTGGACTTGACATCAAAAATTATAAATTTGAAAATAAAGAAAAGTTAAATAGTTTCGTTATAAATTCAATTTTTGAACGTTTAGATGAAAAAATAAACTTAATAGGTAGTAAAAATTTTTTTATTATAGAAAAACAGCTCATTGTCCAGGTTCTTGACCAACAATGGAAATCACATTTATTAAGCTTAGATCAATTAAGACAAGGTATAGGACTTAGAGCATATGCACAAAGAGACCCGCTAAATGAGTATAAAAGAGAAGCCTTTACCATGTTTGAAGAAATGCTTAACTCAGTTAGAATAATATCATGTAGATTTATACTATTAATTAAGTTTGAGAATAAAGAAGAAGAAGATATAAAAACTAAAAATAGTAAAAGTATTAGAGAAAGACTACGTTCAAAAAAATAATCAATTTATTAAAGATATAATATAATTAGATTTTACATTTTTTACTCTAAGCCACTTGAATCCATTAAGACTTGGAAATGGAAGTAGTCCAGTAATTTTATCTAGTTTACAATTATATTTTTTAGAAAAAGTTATAATTTCTTCAGGCTTAACATATTTATCCCAATCATGAGTATTATTAGGAACTAACTTTAAAATCTTTTCAGCTAACAGTATAGTTGTTAAATAAGAAATTTTGCTTCTATTGATAGTCGAGAAAATTATTAATCCGTTTTTATTTAAACATTTAAAAGTTTCTGATAGAAAGAATTTTAAATTATCAACATGTTCAACAACCTCTAAAGATATAATAACATCAAATTTTAATTTTTTCTTTGATAAATTATTAATTTCAGCACATTCATATTGAATATCTAAGTTTTTTTTAGCAGCTCTATTTTTTGCTGTATTAATAAGTTTCTTAGATTTATCTATAGCAAATACATTACCTCCTAAATCAGCTAAACTTTCAGATAAAATTCCTCCGCCACAACCTAAATCAAGTATTTTTTTTTTATCTAAAATACTTTTTAAACTTCCTAATTTTTGGTACCTATGCAAAATTCTTTCTTTAATAAATAACATTCTGGTTTCATTCATAGAATGTAATAATTTCATTGGTCCATCTTTATCCCACCAATTAGAAGAAAATTTATCAAAATTACTTTGTTGCAATTATAAAACCTTTTAATTTATTATATAATATTAGTAAAATTTAATAAAAATTCATATGAAAATTATAGTTAAAAAATTTGGCGGTACTTCTTTAGCTAATATTGATAGGATAAACAGAGCAATTTCTTACATAAAGAATACTACAAAAAAGGGATATAAAGTAGTTGTAGTAGTCTCTGCTATGGGAAAAGAAACTGATAGATTACTACAATTAACTGATAAACTTGATGAATATACTAAAAGTGATGATGTCTCGGCTCTTTTGTCTGCGGGGGAACAAATATCCAGTTCATTATTCTCAATTATTTTAAATAGAAAAAATATTAAAAGCTCTTCTTATCAAGGATGGCAATTGCCTATAAAAACTAATGATAATGCATACAATGCTTATATAAAAAATATAAATATAAAATCTATAAAAAATATTTTAAAAGAAGGAATTATCCCTATCGTTTCAGGTTTTCAAGGAATTAATAACAAAAATAGGATCACTACTTTGGGCAGAGGCGGTTCAGATACTACTGCAGTAGCACTTGCAGCAATGTTAAAAGCTCAAAGATGTGATATTTATACTGATGTAGATGGAGTTTTTTCTGCAGACCCAAGAATAGTAAAAGAAGCAAAAAAAATAGATAAAATAAATTATGAAGAAATGTTGGAATTATCTTCACTAGGTGCTAAAGTTTTACATACTAGATCAGTTCAGTTAGCTTTAAAATATAATGTTAACTTGCAAGTATTATCAAGTTTTACAGGAAAGAAAGGAACTATGCTAATTAAAGAAAGTGAAAACTTAGAACAGCAAATTATTAGAGGTATAGCTCATAATACTAATGATGCTTTAATTACGTTAAACGGAATCAAAAATAAACCAGGAATTTCAGCTTACATATTTAATGCTTTATCTAAAGAAGGAATAAATGTAGATATGATAGTACAATCTGGATCAGCTATTGACTCTACAGTTACATATTCTTTTACTGTGTCTAAATCTGATGCTTCTAAAACCAAAAAGATAATGAGTTCTTTAGAAGAAAGGCTAAAATTTACTGATGTTCTGATTAATAAATCTATTTGTAAAGTATCTATTGTAGGGTTAGGAATGAAAACTAATGCTGGCGTAGCAAATAAAATGTTTTCAGAGTTAGCCAAAAATAATATTAATATTCATGTAATAAGTACTTCTGAAATAAAAATTAGCGTTTTAATTGATGATAAATATAAAGAGTTAGCTATTAGATCTCTACATTCTATTTTTAAATTATCTGGTTCCAGAAAAAAATGACTAATAACATAAAAATTTTTAATAATTTAAAAGAAATTGGAAGTTTTTTAAAAAAAAATAGACGTCTTAAAGGGAAAAAATTATATGATATAGCAAAAATTTTAGTAATAAAAAAGGACCTTTTAAGTGATTTTGAAGAAGGAAATATTACTATAGAAAAATTTAATAATAATTCCCATTTAAAAGGGTTTTTAAATAGTTATATCAAATATTTAAATTTAGAAGGAGTTTGTAGACTAAATTTACTTCAATCAGCTAAGGTTTCTGATTTAAAAAAATCAAACCTTCGTTTAAAAGACATTTCTTCAAAAGAAACTAAGTATGGGTCTTTATTGATTTTATTATCATTAATACTAATAGGTTTAACTTATTTGTTTTGGAGTAAAAATACTTACTTAAATTTACATTTACTTAGTACAGCAATAAAATAAATGGAATATTTAAAAAAAAATATTATTAGAAGAAAAACTAGGAGAATAAAAGTTGGTAATGTTTACATCGGATCTAATGATCCTATAACTGTACAATCAATGACTAATACCAAAACTAGTGATATTGACTCAACGCTTTTTCAAATAAAAGAACTAGTTGATGCAGGGGCAGATTTAGTAAGAGTTTCTTGTCCTGATGAAGCTTCTACAGTAGCATTAAAAGAAATAATTTCTGAAATAGATACACCAATTATTGCTGATATACATTTTCACTATAAGCGTGCAATAGAAGCAGCAGAAGCTGGCGCCTCTTGTTTAAGAATAAATCCAGGGAACATAGGAAATAAAAAAAAAATTAAGGAAGTAGTAGATGCTGCTAAACTAAATGATTGTTCTATAAGGATTGGTGTAAATGCCGGATCATTAGAAAAAGATTTATTAAAGAAATATTTCTATCCTACACCTCCTGCTATGTTAGAGAGTGCTCTTAGACATATTAGAATACTAGAAGATCAAAAATTTTATAACACTAAAATTAGTGTAAAAGCTTCTAATATAGATTTAGCAGTATCCTCTTATAGATTATTAGCCAGCAAAACTGATTATCCATTACATTTGGGGATAACAGAAGCTGGGTCTGAATTTACTGGTTCAATAAAAAGTGCAATAGGATTGGGTATTTTATTGCATGATGGAATTGGAGATACTATAAGAATTTCACTATCTGATGACCCTGTTAAAGAAGTGAAAGTTGGAATTGAAATTCTTAAATCATTAAATTTAAGAAAAGAAGGTTTATCTATAATATCTTGTCCCTCGTGTGCTAGACAACAATTTGATGTTATTAATACTGTAAAAGCTATTGAGAATAAATTCTCTAAAATAAAAAAACCAATTAATGTTTCCATTTTAGGATGTGTTGTAAATGGCCCAGGAGAGGCTATGCATACTGACATAGGATTAACTGGTGGCGGTAATCATAACCATCAAGTTTATATTAATGGTAAAAAAAGTCATATAAGTAAAAATAAAAATCTAATTGAAGAAATATCAAATTTAATTGAAAAAAAACTCAAAGAAGATGAATAAAATAATAAGTATTAGAGGAATGCATGACCTCATAAATGATCAATTTTTATATCATGATGATATAATTAAAAAGTTTGTATCTATATCTAAGAAATTTAATTTTAAACCAATATCTACTCCTATAGTAGAGAGCAGTGAGGTATTTACTAGAACTTTAGGAGACTCTTCAGACGTTGTAATGAAAGAAATGTACAGCTTTGAAGATAAAAGTGGAGAAAGTATCACATTAAGACCTGAAGGTACAGCTGGAATAGCAAGAGCTGTTATAAATAATGGATTAACTCAAGAATTACCATTAAAACTTTACTATTATGGACCAATGTTTAGATATGAAAGACCTCAAAAAGGAAGATTGAGACAATTTCATCAAATAGGTGTGGAAATTTTTTCTAACACTAATTACGAAAAAGATTTTGAAGTTATTTCTTTAGCTAGTAATTATTTACAAAAACTAAACATAAGTAATAGTTTATCATTACAAATTAATAATTTGGGTCATTTAAATGATAGATTAAAATATACAGAAGCTCTAAAAAAATATTACATTCAAAAAAAAAAGAATCTTTCTAAAGATAGTATTATTAGATTACAAAAAAATCCTTTACGTATATTAGATTCTAAAAACTTAGCAGATATTGAAATTAATAAAAATGCACCCTTAATTTTAGATTTTCTTAATGATGAGAGTCATAAATATTTTAATAATCTTAAAAATTTATTAGATAAATCAAATATTAAATACTGTGAAAATCCTTTTTTGGTAAGAGGTTTAGATTATTATAGTAACACTATTTTTGAGTTTACTTTAAAAGATAATAACAAATATGCAGTCATAGCAGGGGGCAGTTACGATAACTTAGTAAAAGATTTAGGTGGCCCAAAGCTATCTGGCACTGGTTGGGCCTCAGGAATAGAAAGATTAGCTGATTTATATAAATTAAAGAAAAAACAAAATTCCTTAATAATTATACTTCCATTAGAAGAAAAAATTATTTCTAAAGCTTATGAAATTAGAAATATTATTTTACGGGAAGACAAAACCAGCGAAGTTTTTTTTACAACTAACTTAAAAAAGAGTCTCAAATATGCTAATAAAATAGATGCTGCCTTTGCTATTATAATTGGAGAAGATGAAATAAATAAGTCAGTAATAAGAATTAAAAACCTATCATCTGGAGAACAAAAAATTATTAATGAGGAACATTTATTAGAAAATATTTAAAATGCTTAAGAATTTTGAAAAAAAACTAAATGAAATAATTAAAAGTCGGGAGATTATAGAAAAACAACTATCTGATATTTCTTTATCAGCATTAGAAAGAATAGATTTAAGTAAAAAATTTTCAGTAATAGAACAAATACTTGAAAAAAAAAAAAAATATAGAAGATATAAATAAACGTCTCTTAGAGACAAAAGAACTATTAAAAGATAATTTAGAAGAAGAACTTATTGAATTAGCAAAGTTAGATGTAGTTGATTTAGAAAAATCTCTTGAAAAAAGCAGTAATGACCTAAAAAAACTTTTGATACCAAAAGATATAGATGATGAAAAAAATGCAATTTTAGAAATTAGAGCTGGTACAGGAGGAGATGAAGCAGCATTATTTTCTATGGTTCTTATGAAAATGTACCAAAAGTATGCTGAACTCAATAAATGGAAATATGAGCTTTTAAGTTTTAATGAAACTAATATAGGGGGATGTAAAGAAGCAATTATTTCTTTTAGTGGGAAAGATGTTTTCTCAACTTTAAAATTTGAGTCTGGTGTTCATAGAGTACAGAGGGTACCTCAAACAGAAACTCAAGGAAGGATTCATACCTCTGCTGCTACTATAGCTGTTCTTCCTTTAATTGAAGAAGTTGATATTAAAATAGACCCTAAAGATTTAAGAATTGATACATTTCGATCACAAGGAGCGGGTGGACAGCATGTAAATACTACTGACAGTGCAGTAAGAATAACACATCTACCTTCAAATATAGTAGCTAGCTGTCAGGATGAAAAGAGTCAACATAAAAATAAAGCAAAAGCTATGAAAATACTGGCTTCTAGATTGTATGAAAAAACAAAAATTGAAAATGAACAAAAAATTGCTAACAAAAGAAAGTCCTTGATAGGTAGCGGCGATAGGTCTGAAAAAATTAGATCTTACAACTACCCTCAGGGAAGAGTTACAGATCATAGAATAAACCTAACACTTTATAAATTAGAGGATATAATTTCTGGGTTATCGCTACACGAAATTATTGACCTTTTAAAAGAAGCAGATTTAAAAGAAAGAATTAAAGATCTATAAATGTATCTTAATACTTTAATAAAAACTTATGTTGAAAAATTTATTTTAGCAGGATACAAGACTCCAATTAATGAAATCAGAGCGATGATATCTGATACTATTGATATATCATTAATAAATCAAATTACTAATAGTGAAATAATTATTAACGAGAAAGAAGAAAAAAAATTAAAAAAAGCACTAAATAGAAGAATAAAAAAAGAACCTAAAGAAAGAATATTAAATAAAAAAATATTTAGAGATGTAGATCTTATTTTAAACAAAAATACATTTATTCCTAGAAGTGAAACAGAACTGCTGATTGATATTGTTATAGAGAAAAAGATATCTCCGAAGTATTTATTAGAGCTAGGAACTGGTTCAGGAGCTATTAGTATTTCCTTAATGAAAAACTTTCCACAATCTAGAACCGTAGCTACAGATATAAATCAAAAAAGTCTAAAATTAGCAAAAAAGAATGCTAAAAAAAATAAAGTTATTGACCAAATAAATTTTATTTGTTGCAATTGGTTAGATATTTTTGTAAATATTGAATTTGATTTAATTGTAGCCAATCCTCCATATATAAGAACTGGCGTTATTAACAGTTTGGATCCTGAAGTAAAAAAATATGATCCTCATTTGGCTCTAGATGGTGGTTTGGATGGTTTAAATGCATATAAAGAAATTTTACATGCTCTAAAACCTTTACTTAAGCCTAACACTGTAATTATATTTGAAATAGGTTTTGATCAAGCTAAAAAAGTATCAAAATTAATGAAAGAGGTTAATATTATGAATATTAAAGTATTTAAAGATTACTCAAATAAAGACAGATTTATTATGGGATCTAAAAAAATATGACATTTATGAAAAAAAATATTCCATTTAAAAGAAATAATCCCAAACCTTTAAAAAGAAATAATCATAAAAATCTTAATGGTTTTGACAATAAAGTATCCAGGCAAAGACCAAAAGGAAATCCGTTAGAAGTTAAAGGAAAATATGAATCTCTGGCAAAGGATGCTTCTTCCGCTGGAGATAGAATAGCAGCAGAAAACTATATGCAACATGCAGAACACTTTCTAAGAGTAAATAATGCATTAAAAAAATCTGATTAAAATAATTTCATTAGAGACCTTGTGTTGCATTAAAACAACACCTATATCTAAGGTAGGAGTAAATTAATGGAATTAGAGAATTTTAGTGAAAGCACAAAGATAATTGTTAATGCCGCTTTCAATTATGCAAATGAGAATAAATTTGAGTTTTTTAATTCTGTACATCTTCTCAAAATATTAATAGAAAAAGATTCGCAAGTATCAGAAACATTATCTTATTTTAAAGTTAATAAAAAAAATATTATAGAAGACTGTCAAAATATTATAAAAAAAGAATCAAATACCTTTTCAAATACAAAAATTCAAGGAAACTTGATTTTGTTATTAGAAGAAGCAAACAAAAAAATTAAGAATATTAAAAAAAAATATTTAGATACTAATATAATTTTATTAGAATTGTCCTCTGACATTAGTCCTAACACCCAAAATATATTAAAAAAAAATAGTATTAGTTTTAAAAATATAGAAGGGTATATAAATAACCTTATAACTTCACCTGATAGTAATTATGAAAATATTAAGAAATATACCGTCGATTTAACAGAGCTTGCAAAAAATAATAAAATCGACCCTATAATTGGTAGAGAACATGAAATAAAAAGATCTATACAAATTTTATCTAGAAGAACAAAAAATAACCCTATACTTATAGGTGACCCAGGGGTTGGAAAAACAGCTATAGCTGAAGGTATAAGTACAAAAATTATAGAAAAACAAATTCCAGAAATTATGGAGAATTATAAACTTCTATCATTAGATATAGCTTCTCTTTTATCTGGATCAAAATTTAGAGGAGACTTTGAAGAGAGAATAAAACTATTATTAGATGAGCTAGACCAACATGAAAATATTATATTATTTATAGATGAAATTCACACCATTGTAGGAACAGGAGCTAATGAAGGTTCTTTAGACATAGCTAATATGCTTAAGCCTGCCTTGGCCAGAGGAAAACTTCATTGCATTGGGGCAACTACATTAAATGAATATAGAAAATATTTTGAAAAAGATTCGGCTCTTTCTAGAAGGTTTCAGCCTGTTTACATAAAAGAATCTTCAATAGAAGATACTATTTTAATACTAAGAGGTTTAAAAGAAAAATACGAAATACATCATGGAATAAGCATATCAGATAATGCAATAATAGCCGCTTCTAATTTATCCTCAAGATATATAACAAACAGAAAATTACCAGACAAAGCCATTGATTTAATTGATGAAGCAGCAAGTAAAAAAAGAATAGAATTAAAATCAAAACCAAATGAAGTTCAAAAACTAGAAACTAAAATTCTTAAAAATGAAATAGAAATACAAAATTTTTTAAAGGAAAAAGGTAATGAATTAAAAATTTCAGAACTTAAAAATAAAAATGAAACTTACAGCAAAAAACTAAATACATTATTAAAAGATTGGAACCTTTATAAAAATAAAATAGATAAACTTAATACCTTTAAAGAAAACTTAGAAGCTAAAAAAAATTCACTTAAAATGGCTAAGAGAAAAGGAGACCTCAATTTAGCAGGTAAATTAACACACTACGAAATACCTCAAATAGAAAAAAATATATCTGAGATTGAAAAAATTAATAAAAATATCTTAGATGATAAAAAAGTAACTGAAGATGATATAGCAAAAATTATATCTGTTTGGACTGGAGTACCTATCGATAAAGTTTTAGAGAATGAAAGAGATACTCTTAAAAACTTAAATAGTATCTTGCATAATAGAGTAATTGGCCAAGATGATGCAGTAAATGCTATATCATCAGTAATAAAAAGATCTAGAACAGGAATTAATGATCCGAATAAGCCAATAGGGTCATTTTTATTTTTAGGACCTACAGGAGTGGGAAAAACAGAAGTAGCTAAAACTTTAGCAGAATATTTATTTAAAGATGAAAAAGATTTATTAACTTTTGATATGTCAGAATTCTCAGAGAAACATTCTATTTCCAAGCTAATAGGAGCCCCTCCTGGATATGTAGGTTTTGAAAACAGTGGAAGATTAACTAAAGAAGTAAGAGAAAGGCCATTTAAAGTTATTCTATTTGACGAAATTGAAAAGTCCCATCCAGATATATTTAATGTTTTTTTGCAAATGCTTGATGAAGGAAGATTAATTGATGGACAAGGAAATTATGCGGACTTTAAAAATACTATTATTATACTTACATCAAACCTAGGTAGCCAAGAAATTTTAAATGAAGAAAATAAAAGATATAGACAAGAATTGGTTTTAAAAAAAATAAAAAATAGTTTTAAACCTGAATTTATAAATAGATTGGATGACATTGTTATATTTGATAAGTTAAGCAAGCCTGATATAAAACTTATTATAAAAAATCAACTAACTAATTTACAAAATAGACTTGCTGAAAAAAAAATTATAATTAATTTTGATAATTCTATTATCGAAATATTATTAAAAAAAGGCTACAACATTGAGTATGGTGCTAGACCTATAAAGAGAATTATAGAAAAAGAAATAGGAAATGTTATAGCTGATAAAATTATAAGTAAAACTATTAAAGAAGGCAGTAATATAATTTTAAAAGTAAAAAATAATAAATTCTCTATAGAGGATAATTTAGTTACCTAAGCTTTTTAAGCTATTAAAAATTTGATCTTTAGTTTTCACAAATTCTTTCATGTTTTGATCATTTAAAGACTTTACTTCCGGCATATTTAATTTATACGGATTAATTTGTTTATTCTTATAAATTACCTCATAGTGTAAATGTGGACCTGTTGAACGACCAGAGGTACCTACATAACCAATGATAGAACCTTGTTTTACTCTTTTACCTTTTTTTAATTTTTTCGCAAATTTAGATAAATGGGCATATGCTGTTTTATATTCAGAGTTATGCTTTATTCTGATATATCTTCCGTATCCTCCATAATAATTAGCTCTTTCTACTACTCCATCTCCTGCTGCATAAATAGGAGTACCTGATTTTGCTGCAAAATCTAACCCTTTATGCATCTTATTATAGCCAAGTATTGGATGTCTTCTCTTCCCAAAACCTGAAGATATCCTTGCCCCATCAATTGGTGTTCTCATTAATGTTTTTCTTATACTTTTTCCTTCAGCATTAAAATACTCTCCTTTACTTTTTTCTATTTCATAATAAAACATTTCAATTTCATTTTTTTTCTTTAAAGAAACTTTTGAATAAAGAATATTTCCTACCTTTAATAATATATCATTATAATCATAAAATTTTTCATAAAGTATTTCAAATTTGGTTTCACTTTGAATATCTCTTTGAAAATCAATTGAAAAGCTGAGTAACCTTACTAAATTAATAAAAATTTGTGATGGTAATTTTTCTGATTTTGAATCCGTATATAAATTACTTTTTATTACTATATTCTTAAGTTCTAATTTTTTTTTAAAAAGTTTTTCATATATGTATACCAAATATTCATTATTAGATTTAACAAGCTGTAATGCCTTTAGTTCATCTATTTCATAAGAAATACCATAAAATTGATTTTTAAAAAAGATAACATTTATAGATTGTCCTACGTTAATATTCTTAAGATTCAAATAAGGTTTTAGCTTTGAGTATAATATATTTATTTCGTAAGAGGGTATTTTATATTTATTCATAAGCTCATAAAAATTTTGTCCCTTCCTAAATATATTTTTCTTTATTTCTAAATTAGGAGAATTAAAGAGGCTTATTCTGGTAACTTTTAAAGCCTCTACTTCAAAATTTTTAAAGACCTCTTTATTTAAAAATTTTTTTACTTGATTGATTTCTATTTTTTTAGATTTAAAGTCCTCTTTTATTTGATATACCAATATGCAAAACTTTTTATTAACTTTTAAATAAAATGCTATTAACTTATTTTCATGTTTAATGATTAACCCTTCAGTACCTGTTTTAATACTAGATGGTCTTATATTTTTTTTAATTTCTTTAATAGCCCGTTTAATTTTTTTTTTATTGTTCTCTGCATTATGTAAAAAACCTAATAGCGTATTGCCTCTATTAAATATAATTTCTTCGTATATAACCTTAATTTTTTTTTGTTTTTTTTCTTTTTCTAGTTTAATTATTTTTTTTATTCCATTAAAACTATCGAAGCCTTTTGATACTATTTTTTCAGCAGTATCGGATTTAGTTAAATATGCAGTAAATATCTTTTTTTTTTTTTTTATTACTACTGCATCAATATCATCAATATTTAATGCAAATATAGAGATTTCGCTTCCTATTGGTGGTAAAATTAAATAACTATTATTACTTAATCGTTCTAATGGAAATATTGATTCTAATATAGCAGTTGCTTTTTCTGCATCTTCATTTTGAAAACCAACTCCTTTAAGAACTTCTATTAACACTTGTTTATTTGAAATACTTAAAGTATTAATTTTTCTATTACTCTGAAGGTTTATATTAGTTATATAAGAACTTTCTTTGGCTTGTAGTTTATCTTTATTTGCTAAAAAACAAGAAAGTAAAATCAATGATGAAATACAGAAAAAATAAAAGAAATTATTCATTAGTAATGTCATTAATTATTTCTATTAGCTTCTCTTTAATTCCAGGGTCACTCATGTAATGCCCTGCATTGATGTTTATAATTTTAGCTTTTTTTAAGCCTTTTATAAACATGTAAGAAGTTTTTGGAGGACAAAGTAGATCATAATTACTCTGTACTATCCTGATAGGTATATCAGTTAAATTAAATTTATTTATATGAAGCTGATTATCTTCTAAAAAAAAAATTATTTTTTATAAAGTGCCATTCCATAAAAGGAGTATTTGGTAAGCGTTTTATTCTTTCTTTTGAAAAATCGTTGTTATTAATTATTTCATTGATTTTATTTTTCTTATTTTCTAGTGTGGATAGATTACTTTCATACTCTAACCATAATTCAGCTCCTATACAATTTTTGTTTATACTGTCACTTTCTAAATACTTACCTAAAATAGGAATTGGGTTCTTATATGGTTCTAAATTTAAAGCCATATTCATATCATAAATTAGCTGTGGTCTAAAATATAAAGGGGCCTCAAGAAAAGCCCATTCAATTTCTTTTTTAGTGGCTAGAAAAAGAGATCTTAGCACTATTCCTTTTACTCTATTGCTATATTTTTCTGCATAAGCAATTGCTAAAGTAGCTCCCCATGACCCTCCAACCAAAAACCAGGTTTTTACGTTTAAATAATCTCTTATATTTTCAATATCCTTTATGAGTATTTGTGTAGTATTTTTTCTTGTTTCTCTTTTAGGAATAGACTTTCCCGAGCCTCTTTGATCCCAAAAAACTACTCTTAATTTTTTATTATCAAAAATAGCCTTATGACTATCTGAACATCCACTTCCAGGACCCCCATGTAAAAATAATACTGGTATACCTTCGGGATTACCATATTCTTCAAAATAAATATTATGAATTCCGTCTTTAATATGATGTGTTGCAAAAGATTTTTTAATGTTATATAACATATTTTCTATTATAATTTAATTTAAAGAAAGTAAATGAAAAAAAAAATTCATCCAGATTATCATGAAATTAATGTTGTTATGACTGACGGTACAAAGTTTATAACTAAGTCTACATATGGAAAGCCTGGAGATACTATTAAGTTAGATGTAGATCCCGCTTCACATCCAGCATGGACAGGGGGGAATGCTCAAATTAGAGAAGATGCTGGCCAAGTAGCAAGGTTTAAAAAGAAGTTTGGTAATATTAAAGTTTAATTATTTATAATAAAAATAATTGTTTTTTTATTAAAGTAGGAATATTAACTTTTACATTCATATCTTTTCTTTGTACAAAAACATGTACAAAGTACCCTTCAGCTCTTGCTATATTGTCTCTATCTCCAAAGAGTGATATATCATAAATAACACTGGTTTTACCTACTTTAAACGTAGATAAACCTGCATGGATTTTATCTGGATATCTAAATGATTTTCTAAAAACACATCTAGTTTCTGGAGATATAGCAATTATTTTTGATGTATTTGGAGAATATTTGCATTCCTTTATTAAAAATCTATTAATAACAGAATCAAATAAAGAGTAATAAACTACATTATTTAAATGACCAAAAATATCATTGTCTTTAAATCTTGTATCTATAGTATCAAAATACTTATAATCTGATTTTTTTTTCAATTAATAATCCAGGTTTTTTTCTATTAATCTATTTAGCTCAACAGGTTTTTCTAAAGGGGCAAAATGCCCTGTATCTTTTAATTTTATTAATTTAGAGTTTGATAATAATTGATTAAGATTTTCAGCTGACTTATAAGGTGTCATTATATCTTTATCTCCAGTAATAATTGTAATCGTTTGAGATATAGATTTAATATCAACTTCTTTAAGTTTATAATTATTACAGGCATTCAAATCTTTAAATAAAATACCCTTTTTTGCATTAGCCATTATAACACTTACTAAATTAGGTAAATTCAACCCTGTCAGATTAGCTCCTGTAAGTTTAATTTCAGCTGGTAATGACCAATTAATCATATCTAAAATGGCATCATCCTGATTATTTTTACTTTTATTAAGTAAATTAGCACTGACTTGCATAGGATAAGCTATACCAATTAAAAATATTTTTTTAATTTTAGTTATTTTTGAAAAAGCTGAGTCTAATGCTATTAAACTCCCCATGCTATGTCCTATTAATATAATATCATTCTGAGGAACTTTTTTTAAAAAGTCACAAATTATTTTTCTCATATCATATATATTTAATAGAGGGTTATCTGAATTCTTTCCATGCCCCGGGAGATCTAATGCTAAAGTTGAATAACCTCTATTAAAAAAATACCTTCTTTGAAAACACCACAAAGTGTGATCACAAGCAGCTCCATGTATAAAAACTATTAAAGGCGATTTTTTTTTATTTTCTCTATAAAACAATTTTAAGGAAGAATACTTCATCTCACAGCCTTCTTAAGAGATAAGTTGAGATCCTCTAATAGATCCTCTAAATCTTCTAACCCTACAGACAACCTAATCAAGTCTTCGCTTATGCCTGCTTTATTAAGGTCTTTTTCACTTAGTTGTGAGTGCGTGGTACTATAAGGATGAATAACTAGTGATCTTGAATCTCCAATATTTGCAAGATGAGAAAAAACTTTTAAATTATTAATAAATTTAATTGCACTATCTTTTCCTCCTTTGATTCCAAATGAAAGTATTGCCCCTGCACCTCTAGGTAATAATTTTGATGCAACTTTAAAACTATCATGAGATTTTAATCCAGGATAAGAAACCCAGTTTACCTCTTCTCTACCTGATAAGAAAGATGCCACAAATTGACAATTACTTACATGTTTCATCATTCTTGGACCTAATGTTTCAACTCCCATAAGTATGTAAAATGCATTTTGTGGAGATAATGAAGCACCAAAGTCTCTTAAACCTTCAGATCTTGCTCTCATTAAGAAAGCTGCTGGACCAAATTCCTCATAATAGTTTAAACCATTATAACCTTCATAAGGATCTGTTATATTTTTAAATTTTTTTGATGCTTTCCAATCAAAGTTACCAGAATCTACTATTACTCCACCTATTGCTACTCCATGTCCTCCTAAAAACTTAGTAGCTGAATGTATAATAATATCTGCACCATGGTTAATAGGATTTAATAGAAAAGGGGTTGCTATAGTATTATCTACAACAATAGGTATATTTTTTTTCTTAAATATTTTTGATATTTTTGGCAAGTCTAGTACTTCTAAGCCTGGATTTGCTATTGTTTCTGCAAAAAACATCTTTGTATTTTTTTTTATGCTTTTCTTTATCAAATTATAATCAAGAGGATTAACAAAAGTTGTTTCAATCCCAAATCTTTTCATAGTTAAACCTAATAAATTTCTACTCCCGCCGTAAATTCTGTCAGAGGAAAGAATATGATCTCCCTTATTAAGTAAAGTAGCGACTGTTAAATGCAAAGCGGCTTGACCACTGGCTACGCAAATAGCTCCTATTCCATTTTCCAGAGCCGCTATACGTTCTTCTAATGCACTAATAGTAGGATTTGAAATTCTAGTATAAATATATCCATCTGTTTCTAAATTAAATATTGAAGAAGCTTCATTTGCATTATCAAATACATAAGAGGTAGTTTGGTATATTGGTAATGCTCTTGATTTATAATTTTTATCTAGTTTTTGTCCAGCATGAACGCTTAACGTATTAAATTTATGTCCCTTAAATTTTTTTTTCATCTAATTACTTAAATAAACTTTCTGCTATTTGCTTCTTTTCTTTCCTTTTAATTATTTCTAAATCTATTCTTTTTGCCATAGCAATTAATTCTAGCTTACATTCTTTAAGCTCTCGTTCAGAAAGTTTTTCTATTTTTTTTAAAGCACTATCTTCAGATAAGATTTCAAATTCTTTCATAATGATAGTAGTATAATGAATAAATTAAAAATTTTTAAGAGTTATTTATGAAAATACCAAATAAATGTAAATACATTGAAATTCAAAAATTTGGGGCTCCGGAAGTTTTATCAATAAAAATTAAAAAAGTTCCTGAGATTAATGATAATGAGATATTAATAAAAGTAAAAGCTAGCGGAGTAAATAGACCTGATGTGTTACAAAGACAAGGAAAATACTTACCTCCCAAAAATGCTAGTAATATTCCTGGACTAGAGGTTTCTGGAATAATTGTTAAATTAGGAAAAAATGTTAAATATCTCAAATTAAATCAAAAAGTATGTGCTCTAACTCATGGAGGAGGCTATGCTGAATATTGTAAAGTTTATTGGAAACACGTATTACCAATACCTAAAAATTTTAATTTTATTGAAGCCGCTGCTATTCCTGAAACATTTTTTACTGTTTGGTATAATTTATTTGACCTAGGAAAATTAAAAAAAAAGAAACTGTATTAATACACGGAGGTTCTAGTGGTATTGGGACAACAGCTATCCAACTAGCAAGGTTAAAAGATTGTAAAACTATAGTTACCGTAGGTAGTCAAGAAAAAGCCAAAGCATGCAAAAAATTAGGTGCTGATATAGTAATAAATTATAAAAAAAGTGATTTTTTTAATGAAATTAAAAATATTAAATCTTTTAAAGGTATAGATATAATATTGGATATGGTGGGGAAAAACTATTTTAAAAAAAATCTTTCTTTGCTAAATGATAAAGGAAGATTAGTTTTAATAGCATTTTTAAGTGGCAGCAAAACTGATTTTGATTTAAAAGATATAATAATTAAAAGATTAAATATAACAGGTTCAACTCTAAGACCAAGATCAAATAAGGAAAAGTCAAGAATTGCTAGAAATGTTTTTAAAAGTTTCTGGACAGAACTAAGTAAAAAAACTATAAAACCTATTATTTATAAAACTTTTGAGTTAAAAAATGCAAATAAAGCTCATAAACTTATGGAAAGTAGTAAACATATAGGTAAAATTGTACTTACTAATTAATATAAAGGAGAAAAAATGAGTGGTCCATTAATGCCAAAATCAACTGCAGTTTGGTTAATTGATAATACGGGTTTAACATTTCAACAAATAGCTAAATTCTGCGAATTACATATTCTTGAAGTACAAGGAATAGCAGATGGAGAAGTAGCTGTAGGTATTCAAGGTAAAAATCCTATTCTATCGGGAGAATTAACACAAGATGACATTGATAAATGTGAAAAAGATAGTTCATTGAGCCTAAATATTATAAAAAATGAAATTCCATTAAGTTCAAACAGTAAAAAAAAGAAAAAAAGTTTTACACCTGCCTCCAGAAGACAACTTATTCCGGATGCAATATCATGGTTATTAAAATATTATCCTGATTTATCAGATAGTCAGATCATCAAGCTAGTTGGTACAACTAAAAATACCATTAATGCAATTAAAAATAGAGAGCACTGGAACATGCAAAATATATCTCCAAGAGATCCAGTTTTATTATCCTTATGCAAGCAGTCGTCATTAAGTGAAGCTATTGCAATAGCAAAAGCAAAAAAGGAAAAAATCAAGTAAATATGCTCTACAAACAATTTAAAACATCTTGTAATAAAACGAAAGTTCTTCTTATAGGAGACATAATGCTAGACAGGTATGTTTTTGGTAAAGTAAATAGAGTTTCTCCTGAAGCTCCTGTACCAGTATTTCTTTCTGAAAAAAAAAAAGAGGTTTTAGGAGGAGCAGGAAATGTATTTAATAATTTGGTTTCTTTAGGAGTATTTACTACTTTAATAACCGTAATTGGCTCAGATGCTATTGGGGATGAAATAAAAAAAAATCTTAAAAAAAATAAGAAAAGTAATAAACATATTTTTATTGAAAAAAAAAAATCTACTTCTAAAACTAGATATCTTGTCAACGGACAACAATTGATTAGAGTAGATGAAGAAAATAAAAATGAAATAGATAAACAAGCTTACAGTTTTATATTAAAATTTTTTAAAAAAGAAATTACAAAACATGACATAGTAGTTTTATCAGATTATAACAAAGGAATATTTAGTACAAAACTTCTAAATTCTCTTATTAAAATTTCTAACCAAAAAAAAACTCCTATCATAATAGATCCTAAAAATAAAAACTTTGATGCATACAAAAATAGTACATTAATTACTCCAAACCTCTTGGAAACCTCGCAAGTTACAAACCTAAATTGTGACACAGATAAAGAAGCAGAAAAATGTGGAAAAATTATTATGAAAAAATATAAAATAAAAAATGTTTTAATTACCAGAGGAGAAAAAGGCCTAAGTTATATTAATCATAAAAATTCTATACATTCCTCAACAAAAAAAATTGAAGTTTTTGATGTATCAGGTGCTGGAGATACAGTTCTAGCAATTATATCCATATGTTTTGCAAATAATATTGATATAAAAGAATCCCTTAATTTAGCTAATAAAGCAGCTGGATCTGTAGTTGGTAAAATAGGAACAAGTGTAATAAAAAAAAATGAATTATTTAAGGACAATATAAACAATATAAATAAAATTATAAATATTAAGGATTTAAAAACACTAGTAGAAGACTATAAAAAAAATAATTTAACTGTAGGGTTTACAAATGGATGCTTTGATATCTTACATTATGGACACATTAAATACTTAGAGGAAACAAAAAAGTTATGCGATAAATTAATTATAGCTATTAACAGCGATAAATCGGTAAAAAAAATTAAAGGAACTAATAGACCAATTAACAATGAGATGGTTAGGGCAAAAATATTAGCATCACTTATAATTTGTGACCATGTAGTGATATTTAATGAAGACACACCAATAAAAATAATTAGAACTCTCAAGCCCGATTTACTTACTAAAGGGAGTGATTATAAAAAAAGTGAAATAGTTGGAGCAAAAGATGTAAGAAGTTGGAATGGTAGAATAGAAACTATAAAACTATTGAAAAAATTCAGTAGTACTAAAATCATTAATGGACTAAAATAAAAATATTACTTAATTATATCTTTTCTTATTTTTCTAGTCTTTGAAAATAGTTTTAATAAAAAACTATCATTATTATTTTTAATTGCTTGTTCTAATTTACCTAAATCTTTCTTGAAATATTCTAACATTTTTAATATAGATTTTTTATTAAGTAATACAATATCACGCCACATTATTGGATCAGAAGCAGCAATTCTTGTAAAATCTCTGAAACCACTAGCTGCATATTTTATAACTTCTTTTTTAACAGAAGCCTCTAAATTAGCTACAGTTCCTACTATCGAATAGGCTACTATATGAGGAATATGCGATGTAATTGCTAACACCAAGTCGTGGTGATTAGGATCCATAATGTCAACTTTCATTCCTACCGATTTCCACATATTTTTTACTAGTTTAATACTAGAACTATTAGCTTTCTTGTCAGGAGTTAAAATACACCAACCACCTTTAAATAAGCCAACAAATCCTGATTCTGGGCCGGATTTTTCTGTTCCTGCTATAGGATGTCCTGGAATAAAATTTATACTCTTAGGAATTTTTTTTGATATTCTTTTTATTATTTCCTTTTTAACCGAACCTACGTCAGTTAATATCGCCCCTGGCTTGATAAAATCTTTTATTGTATTGAATATACTTTCATAAGCTGCTACTGGTATCCCTATAATAATTAGATCAGCATCTTGAACAGCTTTTCTGGGATCACTTTCAATAGTATCTACTAATTGTAAGTTTTTTATTTTTTTTAAAGTACTATTTCTTCTAGAGTATGCCACTGAATTATTATAAAAGTTATTAACTTTTAAATCTCTAACTAGAGAAGAGTTAATTAACCCCATACCTATAAAAGCAATCTTATTAACTTTATTATTTAATTTCATAGTTTTCAGGATAAGCTCCTATAAAGGATAAATTATTTGCATTAATGATATTCTTAGATTTATATAAATATGCATCCTTTGCTTTTGCTTCTATTTTCAAACTTTCATTCTTTATTAATTTATTTGACTTGTAAAGCATTACACTACTATCATCAAGCACTGGCGCATATTTAGAGAGAATGATCAATCTTGGTTTCGTTGATTTTTTCATAATAAATGGCAAAGATGCTATTATTTTAGCAGCTGAGAAATCAAAATCTGTCCACCAATCTTTTTCTGCTTTATTTTTAGGATATGGTAATATTAATAAACTATTTTTATTTTTTAATAAAATTTTTAAAGCCTGATTAATATTATTATAACCTTGAATTTTTACTTCGTGAGTAAAGAAATTAAGAATATCATTATACTGTGGTTTACTTATACTTTTACTAGTTATTATTTTTATATTGCCTTGTAACTTGGTTTGAGCTAGAAATATAGCTCTCCAATAGCTAAATATTATATCCGGGGTTATTTTGTTATTTCTTAGATGAAATAAATTTCTTAAAATATAAGCTTGTCTTTCAGGTCTAAAAATGTTTGATGATTTTTTTTCTATTCCTATTTTATAGGCTAGCTCTGTACGTTTATTCAATAATTTCAAAATATCAGAATCTATAATATCTATTTTTTTCCTAAATTGTTTAATCTTATTCATTTCTCTTTTTTATTTTTATTTATAAATTATTGTATTAAATTAAAATTTTAGAATATATTATTATAAATATATAAGCATAATGACATCTAATAAAATACAATCTAAAAATATATATAATTTTAAGCATACTCCTAATTTTATATTAAATAAAAAATTTAAACTTGAAAATGGTAAATTTTTAAATTCTCTTAATATAGCATACAAAACATATGGAAAACTTAATAAAAAAAAATCAAATGCTATATTAGTATGTCATGCTTTAACAGGAGATCAGTATGCTTCAGGAACGAACCCTATTACCAATAAAAAAGGATGGTGGAATGATTTAATAGGAAAAAGGAAAGTTTTTGATACTAATTCTTATTATATAATTAGCTGTAATGTTTTAGGAGGCTGTATGGGAACAACTGGACCAAAAAGCATTAACTCGGAAATCAATAGTTTTTACGGTTTAGACTTTCCTGAAATTAGTATTAAAGATATGGTTAATCTGCAAAAGGAATTAATTGATTATTTAGGTATAGAAAAACTATTTTGTGTAGTAGGAGGCTCCATGGGAGGAATGCAGGTCCTAGAATGGGGGACAACCTTTCCAGAGAGAGTAAATTTAGCTATACCAATAGCTACTTCTTATAGACACACAGCACAAAACATTGCATTGCATGAAGTAGGAAGGCAAGCAATTCAAAATGACCTTAATTGGAATAGTGGAAATTACATTAAAAATGATGTATCTCCTGAAAAAGGATTAGCTGCAGCAAGAATGATTGCTCACATAACCTATATGTCTGAAAAATCCTTATCAATTAAATTTGGAAGAAATAAAAAAAATAATCCTTTATCTCAAATTTTTGAAGGAAGCTTTGAAGTAGAGAATTATTTGCAATACCAAGGATCTTCTTTTGTAAAAAGATTTGATGCAAATTCTTACTTATACTTAACTAGATCAATGGATAGATTTGACTTGTCAGAAAAATATAATGGCAATTTAAATGGCGCATTTAGAAATAATAAATGTAAATGGCTTATAATTTCTTTTACCAGTGATTGGTTATTTCCTACTTCTGAAAGCCGACAATTAGTTAGTGCCTTAAATGCTAATGCATGCAATGTCAGTTTTGTAGAAATAGAATCTGATAGAGGTCATGATAGTTTTCTTTTGAGTATTCCTAGATTATACAATATTCTTAAAGGTTTTTTAATAGGAGCAAAACTGTAGACATGAATAAAAATAGATCAGACCATTATATAATAACTGAAATTGTCGAAAAAAATTCAAGAATTTTAGACATAGGTTGTGCTGATGGAAAGCTTTTGCATTTATTAATTAAGAAAAAAAATGCATCTGTCCAAGGAATTGAAATAGAACATAGTAAAGTTGAGGCTTGTCTAAAAAAAGGATTATCAGTTGTTGAAGGTGATGCAAATAAAGAAATAATAAGTTTTCCAGATAAATCATTTGACTACGTCATATTAAGTCAAACCCTTCAAACCGTTCAAAGGCCTAAATGGATACTAAATGAAATTTTAAGAATTGGAAAAGAAGCTATTATTTCTTTTCCTAATTTTGGCCATTGGCTTTGTAGATTTCAAATAATGTTTAAAGGAAAAATGCCAGTAACTAAAGATCTTAAACTTGCTTGGTATGACACTAATAATATACATTTATGTACTATAAAGGATTTTAATAACTTAGTAGCTGATATGAATTATGTTACAGAAAAGCATTATGGTATAAATAAAAATAGAAAAATTATTACACACCCATTGAACTCTACGTTTTTAAATTTACTAGCCTCTCATGCTGTTTTTTTAATAAAAAACAAATAATATTTAGAAAACTTTTTTTATTGCTTTTTCTAATGTATTGAATATTGTACTTATTTCCTCCTTTTTAATTATAAGAGGAGGTGAGATTGCAATTGTATTACCAGTAAATCTTACCATAACACCATTTTTAAAACATTCCTCATAGACATCTCTTCCTAATGTCTTTGGATTTTTAGATCTTTCGCTAAGTTCAACTCCAGCAACTAAACCAAAGTTTCTTACATCCTTTACGACATTAAGTTTGCTTAAAGAATGAGCACAATTACCAAAATACTTTTCTAAACTTTTTGATCTTTCAAATAGCTTTTCGTCTTCATATACTTCTAATGTTGCTAATCCTGCGGCACAAGCTATAGGATGACCAGAATATGTGTAACCATGAAATAATTCAATTTTTTCTTTGTTTTTTTTATATATTGTTTTGTATATATCAGAAGTCACACCCACTGCCCCCATTGGTATAGTAGCGTTAGTTATTCCTTTAGCTAAAGTAATTATATCTGGAAAAACTTTAAGTCTTTCACTAGCAAAGCTATCACCTACTCTTCCGAAGCCAGTAATAACCTCATCAAAAATTAATAAAATATCATTTTCACTGCAAATTTTTCGAAGTTTTTCTAAATAACCAACTGGTGGAACTAATACTCCAGTTGATCCAGCAACCGGTTCCACAATTACAGCAGCTATATTATCTTTTCCGTGAAAATCTATAATATCTATCAATGCGTCAGCTTTTTCTTTTCCGTGCTTAGGTTGCCCCCAACTAAAACTATTTTTAGAAGGAATATGAGTATGAGGTAAATGAATTATTCCATTAAGTAAGTTACCATACTGTTCACGATTTGCTATTATTCCTCCTACGGAAGTTCCTCCAAAACCAGATCCATGATATCCTCGAGACCTTCCTATAAATTTATTTTTTGATTTTTTACCTTTAGCATTAAAATAAGCTAAGGCAATTTTTAAGGCTGAATCTACGGCTTCTGATCCGGAATTACAAAAAAAAGTATGCTCTATATTTTTTGGTAAAATATTAACTAGCTTTTCTGCAAACTCAAAGGCTAGCTTATGCCCCATTTGAAAAGAAAGCCCATAATCCATTTTTTCAACTTGCTTTTTGACAGCTTTTACTATTTTTTCTCTACAGTGTCCAGCATTTACGCACCATAAGCCTGCTACTCCATCAAGTATTTTTTCACCATCCACGGTTTTATAATACATGCCTTCTGCACTTTCTAATAGTTTAGGATTACTTTTATACCACTTATTATCTGTATAAGGCATCCAATAAGCATTTTTTTCTTTTCTAGATAAAACCATAAATATATTGTAACATAATTTTTTTTTCTTTAAATAATATTTAAATTATGAATTTTATAGAACATATAATTAAAAAAAAAACTATCAAAATTATTGATGAAAAAAAAAACATTATTGACTTAAAAAGTTTAAAAAAAATAATTAATTATAATTCTAAATTTATTAATTCTTTAGGTATAAATAATAAAAACACAATAGTTATTGTTCTTGATAATGGTCCTGACTTTATAACTAGCTTTTTAAGCAATATTAATGTTTGTATCTCAGCTCCATTAAATCCTAATTATACTACAGCGGAGTTTAATTTTTACATTAAAGATTTAATGCCTAAAGCATTAATTACAAATTTTAATGAAGATCACGCTGCTCTAAAAGTTGCAAAAAAAAATAAAATTAAAATTATTAACGTAGAAAATTTTTATTTTAAAACAGGAAAAAATAAAATAAGTAATAAAACTATTAAAATAAGTTCTTCAAATATAGAAGATATAGCACTCATACTGCATACATCAGGGACAACTTCTAAACCAAAAATGGTAGCATTAACACATAACAACCTTCTCAATAGTGCTAAAAATATTTCTACTGCACTTAAGCTAACTACTAAGGATAAAAATATAATTTTAATGCCTTCTTTTCACATACATGGCATTATAGCTTCTATACTAGCGCCTTTATATAAAGGGGGCAAAGTTGTTGCATTGCCTAAATTTAATGTTTTATCGTTTTATAATTTTTTAGATATTCATTCTCCTTCATGGTTTACTGCTGTACCTACTATGCTTCAGTCTATTATAGATAGATCAAAAAATAATCTTAAAATAGTTAAAAAAAATAAACTGAGATTTATCAGATCGTCATCTGCATCTTTACCTAAGAATACCCTTAAAGAAGTAGAAGCACTTTTTAGAACACCAGTAATAGAGAGCTACGGAATGACTGAGGCAACACATCAAATGACTACAAATTTATTACCCCCATTTAAAAGAAAGGTAGGTAGTGTGGGAGTGCCTATAGGTTTAGAGGTGAAGATAATTAATAACAATCTAAACTTTATAAAAAAAACTGAAGAAGGCGAAATAGTTATTAAAGGAGGAAGTGTTTTAAAAAAATACTTAGCCAATGATAAAGCCAATTCTAGTAGTTTTATAGATGGCTGGTTTAGAACGGGAGATTTAGGGTATTTTGACAAAGATGGACATCTTTTCATTTCAGGCAGAATAAAGGAAATAATAAATAGAGGAGGCGAAAAAGTAAGTCCAAAAGAAATTGATGATGTGTTTTCAAAACATCCCAAAATATCTAAAGTTGTAGCTTTTGCTGTAAAACATGACAAATTAGGAGAAGATGTAGCTATAGCAGTAGTATTAAATAAAGGAAAAAAATGTACATCTTCAGAATTAAAAGATTTTGTAAAAAACAAATTGGCTCAATTTAAAACTCCAAAAAAAATATATTTTTTGAATGAAATCCCTATTGGAGCTACAGGTAAAATACAAAGAATCGGTCTTGCGAAAAAATTAGGTATAGAAAAATGAGAATATGCGTTTTTGGTGCTGGTGCTATTGGAGGTATGATAGGTGCTCTGCTGAAAAAAGCTGGTGCTGATGTTGTTCTAATAGCTAGAGGTGCTCACTATGATGAAATTAAAAAAAATGGGCTAGTATTTATAAGTAATGAATATGACTTAGATATTTGTCAAAAATTCGAAGTCTTCAATGATTCAGAAAAATTAGGAAAATTTGACTTAGTAATTAATGGATTAAAAGCACATTCGTCTAACAAAAGTGCTGCTAAAGTCAATAATTTATTAGAAAAAAACTCTATATTACTGCCTACGTTAAATGGTATTCCTTGGTGGTTTTTCTACAAATTTAAAGGAAAATACGAAAACTATCAGTTAAGCTCAGTAGATCCTGGAGGAGTACAATGGAATTTATTTTCTCCTAATAAAGTTATAGGTTGTGTAGTATACCCTGCAGCTATAATTCCAAAACCTGGAGTAATAAAACACCTTGAAGGTAAAAGGCTTATTTTAGGAGAACCAGATGACAATAAATCAGATAGAATAATAAAATTATCTAAACTATTATTTGACGCGGGTTTTAAAGCACCAATTAGTAAAAATATTCGTAGTGATATATGGTTAAAACTTATTGGAAATAGTTCTTTTAACCCTTTATCTGTAATAACTAGAGTAACTCTTAAAAAGATGTGCGAAAGCCCTGAAACAAAAAATATTATTTTTAATATGATGACTGAAGCTAATAAAATAGCTAAGAAATTAGAAATTCCCATTAAACTTGATATAGAGAGACGAATAGAAGGAGCTAGAGCAGTAGGAGATCATAAAACATCTACGTTACAAGATTTTGAAAACAAAAAACCGCTTGAAATAGACGCTCTTATCAAATCTTTAATTGAGTTAGGGAAACTAACAAAAATAGAAACCCCTACTTTAGACGTAGTCTATAATTTAAGTCGATTTTTTGCTATAAATAATTCTTGTTATCCTGAATAACAAAAATTTAATTCTTAATATCCCAATGCTATTCCATCTTTTCTGGGATCAGACCCACCTACTAATATATTATTATTTTTAAGAATAGCTTGTCCTCCTCCATGAGGTAGATCACAATATTCTACTTTATGTCCTAGTTGTTCTAATTTTTCATAAATATTTAGAGAAATAGATTTTTCTAAAGATAATTTATTTTCATAATAGAAGCTTCTTGAATGGTCTAATGCTAACTGAACATCCATTCCAAAATCAAGTACATTAGTCAAGAAATGAACTTGTCCAACTGGTTGATAGTGTGCCCCCATTACTCCAAATGGCATTAAGGGCTTCTTTTCTTTTATTAATAAGCCTGGTATTATCGTATGCATTGGTTTTTTTTGTGCTGAAAAAAAATTAGGATGTCCTTCATTTAGATTAAAAGAAGCTCCTCTATTATGCAATAAAACTCCTGATTTAGACGATACTATTCCACTTCCAAAGGGATGAAAGATAGAATTTATAAAGGATGCGTAATTTCCATACTCGTCAACTACACTAATATAAACTGTGTCTTTATTATTTTCTAGCTCCATAATATTTAAATCTGTGAGGACACTATCTTCATTTATTTTCTTACTCAAAGATTTTGCATATTCTGGTGATAATATTTTTTCTATAGGAATTTTTGTGAAAGCAGGATCTCCCAGATACTTATTTCTGTGCATAAAAGCTAATTTGGATACTTCTGCCTCTAAATGAATTCTTCTATAATCATCAGGTTCATATTTTGATAAATCAAAGTTTGACATTATATTTAACATCATTAGAGCTACTATTCCTTGCCCATTAGGAGGGCACTCAAATACATCAAAACCTCTATAATTTGTGCTAATAGGTTCAACATATTCTGCATCAAAATTAGAAAAATCGTCTAACGTATGTGTGCCTCCAATAGAATTAATTTTTTTTATAATATCTTCAGCTACCTCTCCGGTATAAAATCCTTCTTTTCCAAATTTTGCTATTTTTTTTAATGTTTCAGCCAATTCTTCTTGATAATGAACATCTCCAGCCTTATAGGCCTTATTATTTTTAATAAATATTCTTTCACAATCTTTATCATTTTTTAGTTTACTTTCTTCTCTTTTCCACATATCAGCCACAACATCAGCTACTATATAACCATTTTCTGCTAACTTAATAGCTGGAGCTAAGATATCATTCATCTGTAAATTACCATAATCATTGATTAATTTTGACCAAGCAGCAACTGCCCCAGGAATTGTTATTGCATTAGCAGAATAAGGGTCTATAAAATTCTCTTTAGTTTTTTTAATATTTGTATAGTCTACCGTTTTTGGAACATTACCTGATCCATTTAATGCAATTACTTTTTTATCTTTATTACTGTAAAAAAGACAAAAGCAGTCTCCTCCTATTCCTGTTGAGTGTGCTTCAACTACTGCTAAAACTGAAGCAGCTGTTACTGCTGCATCAAAAGCATTTCCACCTTTTTTCATAATTTCTAGTGCATGATAAGTTGCTTCAGAGTGAGAAGTTGCGACCATAGCTTTTTTGGAATAAGCTGGACTTCTAGATGGAATATGTAAATTTCTCATAATTATAGTATAATATAGCATCATTAATAAAGTTGTAAAAAAAAATAAAAATTTTTCTATTGTTGACACAATAATTAACAAGTATATATTTATTATATTTTTTTAGAGAGAATTATGTTTGTAATTATTAAAAATGGCGGAAAACAATATAAGGTACAGCCAGGTGACATTGTAAAACTTGAAAAGATTGCTGAAGAAAAAGGTAGTAAAATTGATCTCAATAATGTACTTGCCTGTAACTATGAAAATAAAGATTTATTTGGAGAGCCGTATTTAAAAAATGTTTTAGTTAAAGCAGAAATACTTGAAAATAAAAAAGGTAAAAAAGTTATCGTTTTTAAAAAAAGACGAAGACATAACTCAAGAAGACTGAATGGTCACCGTCAACATATTTCTGTTGTAAGAATAAATGAAATTACTTTAGATGGAAAGAGTATTGGTAAAGCAAAACCAAAAAAAAATACACCAGTTGATGGTTCAAAAACTAAACTAGAAACCAATACATCAAAAGAAAATGTAAAAAAATCATCACAAAAGAAAGCTTCAAAAGATTTAAAAGTATCTAAAGAAGGAGAGAAAAATGGCTCATAAAAAAGCAGGTGGTAGCTCTAGAAATGGAAGAGACTCAGCAGGAAGAAGACTGGGAGTAAAAAAATTTGGTGGAGAAAAAGTTATACCAGGAAATATTATAATAAGACAAAGAGGTACTAAGTACTACCCTGGTGAAAATGTTGGAATAGGTAAAGACCATACTATTTTTGCTTTAAAAGAAGGAAAGGTATCCTTTAAAAAAAAATCATCAGGTAAAAAGTTCGTATCTGTTAACCCATAATTAAATGAAATTTTTAGATGAGGCTAAAATTTTTTTACAATCTGGCTCTGGTGGTGATGGTTGTATAAGTTTTAGACGGGAAAAATATATAGAATATGGAGGCCCGGACGGCGGAGACGGAGGAAACGGCGGGGATATAGTTTTCAAAGCAGTTAATAATAAAAATACTTTGATAGACTTTAGATTCAGACAACACTATAAAGCAAAAAGAGGCAATGATGGTTCAGGAAAAAAAAGAAAAGGAGCCTCAGGTAATAATTTATATATAGAAGTGCCTTATGGTACATCTATTTATACAGATGATAAAACAACAAAATTATTAGAATTAACTGAGAAAGATCAAGAAATAACTTTTCTAAAAGGGGGTAAGGGAGGATTTGGTAATTATAAATTTAAATCATCAAAAAACGTAGCTCCAAAAAGATCGAACCCGGGCGAACCTGGGATTGAAACCTGGGTAAGACTAAGGTTAAACTTAATTGCAGATATAGGAATAATAGGGCTGCCAAATGCAGGGAAATCTAGTTTTTTAAAAAGTGTTACAAATGCAAAACCTAAAATAGCAAATTATCCTTTTACAACTTTACATCCAAATTTAGGCGTTGCCAGTTATAGCAGTTTTGAAGAAATAATTATAGCTGATATTCCTGGTATAATTAAAAATGCTAGCAAAGGAATTGGTTTGGGAATTAAATTCCTAGGACATATAGAAAAGTGCAAATTTCTATTACATTTTTTAGATTGTAGTGAAAAAAATATCTTAAATAATTACACAATTATTAGAAAAGAACTTGATATATATAGTAAAAAGTTAAGCGATAAAAATGAAATAGTAGTCTTAAGTAAGTCCGACTTAATTAGTTCAAAAGATTTAAAAGAAATAGTACAAAAACTTAAAAAAAAAATTCAGAAAAATATTTTCTCTATATCAATAAATGACAATGCTAGTATTCTGAAAATTAAAAATTTATTATTATCAGAAAAAAATAAAAATGAAAAAGTGGTATTTAAAAAATGGAGTCCTTAGAAAATAAAATATTTAATAATTCTAGAAGAATAGTTATTAAAGTTGGATCGTCATTAGTAATAGGGAATAAATCTTATTTAATAAATAAAAAAATACTTAAAAATATTGTATCGGAAATAAAAACTCTGGTTAGTAAAAAGAAAGAAGTATTAATTGTTTCTTCTGGAGCACTAGCGTTAGGAAAAAAACAACTTAAAACTAAAAAAGTTATTAAAATATCTGAGAAACAGGCTGCTGCTGCAGTAGGTCAGGTATTATTAGTGAATGCCTGGAGAGAGGCATTTTATAAATGCAAAATTAATTGTGCACAAATATTATTAACTCACTTAGATGCCGAAATTAGAAGTAGTTCTTTAAATGCGAGAAATACTATAGAGTCTTTAATTAAATTTAAAACAATACCCATAATAAATGAAAATGATACTGTAGCTACAAAAGAGCTTCGTTATGGAGACAATGATCAACTAGCAGCAAGAGTAGCTCAAATAACTAGCTCAGATTTACTAATACTCTTATCAGATGTAGATGGATTATTTTCTTCAAATCCATCAAAAAATAAAAATGCTAAACTATTAAAAAGAGTATTTAAAATTACTAAATCTATAGAAAAATCCTCTGAAGATACCACTTCATCAATTGCAGTAGGAGGAATGGCTACAAAAATAAAAGCAGCTAAAATTGCTTTAGCCGCAGGATGTAATATGGTTATAACTAAAGGTGATATAAATAACCCAATACAATCTATTTTTAAAAGAAATAAATCTACATGGTTTTTGAGTGAGATTAGTCCTAAAAGTGCTAGAAAAAAATGGATATCATCTCAAGTACAAGTTAAAGGAAGTATCAAAATTGATGAAGGGGCAGAAAAAGCCCTGAAAGATGGGGCAAGTCTTCTTCCTGCAGGTGTTATAAAAGTTTCGGGTAAGTTTGAAAAAGGAGATGCAATAAATATAATTAATAAAAAAAATATTATAATCTGCATAGGTTTATCTGCTTACCCTTCTAAAGATGCAAAAGTGATAGCAGGGGTAAAAAGTAATGAGATTGAAAACTTATTAGGTTATCATCTAAAAGATGTTATAGTTCATAGAGATGATTTAGTATTGAGATATAAATGAGTACCATTAAACAGAAAATAAATAAAATCTGCTCTGAAGTTAAAATTGCTTCAAAAGAATTAGCAAGTACTACAGTATCTGAGAGGAATAAAGCCCTTACACTTATAGCAAAAAATATTACAAAGTATCAAAATGACATTCTTGAATGTAATAAGAAAGATTATAGTCTGGCAAAAAAAAATAAAACTCCTTCGCACCTGTTGGATAGATTATTATTAGACAAGGTAAGGATTAAAAATATGGTTAATGATATCAAAAATATATCTAAACTTCCTGATCCTATTGGAAAAACATTAGATACAAAAATAAGACCTAATGGATTAAAAGTGCATAAAGTGTCAGTTCCTCTAGGGGTAATAGCTGTAATATTTGAGTCTAGACCTAATGTTGCATCTGATGTAGCAAGTCTTTGTTTAAAATCAGGTAATGCAGTCATTCTTAAAGGAGGTAAAGAAGCTAAAAGTACCACTGAAAAAATTATTAGCATAATAAAATATTCATTAAGAGATACTAAAATAAATGAAAAATCAGTTTCATCAATAAAAGATTATTCAAGAGAAGCGGTAAATCAATTATTTAAAATGGATAAATATATTGATGTATTAATTCCAAGAGGTGGAAAAAACTTGATTAAAAATGTTAGAGATAAAAGTAATATTCCTGTTTTTTCGCATTTAGATGGAATATGTCATACTTACATAGACCAGTATGCAAATATTAAAATGGCAGTAGCTGTGAGCCTAAACGCTAAAATGAGAAGAACTAGCATATGTGGTGCAACAGAAACAATATTATGCCATAAAAATATATCTAAAGAAGTATTGCCAAATTTAATAGATAAATTACTTTCTCTTAGCTGTGAAATTAGAGGCGATAGAAACGTTCGCCAATATAATAAAAAAATAAAACTAGCTACTAAAAAAGATTGGGAAAAGGAATACCTTGATTCAATAGTTTCTATTAAAATAGTAAAAAACATTGATCAAGCTATTAATCATATAAATACATATAGTTCTAAACATACCGATGCTATTATTACAGATAACACAAAAAATTCTAATAAATTTATCAATAATATTGATAGCGCAATTGTAATGCATAACACATCTACACAATTCGCTGATGGAGCAGAATTTGGTCTTGGAGCCGAAGTAGGTATATCTACAGGAAAACTTCACGCTAGAGGTCCTGTTAGTGTAAAAGAACTTACTACATATAAATATATAGTAAAAGGAAACGGTCAATTAAGAAAATAAATATAACCTCCTTATACAATAACCTTAATAAACTAAATATAGGTTTATTAGGAGGAAGCTTTGATCCAGCTCATAATGGGCATAAATATATAAGTGAAGTAGCAATAAAAACTTTAGGATTAAATCAGTTATGGTGGTTAGTAACCCCTAATAATCCTTTAAAGGAAAAAGACCAATTATTAACTATAGAAAAAAGATTAGCTTCTACTGCTTTTATAAAAAATAATTATAAAATTAAACCTCAGGCTATAGAACTAAAACTTGGTACAAAATTCACTTATGATACAATAAAAAAATTAAAACAAACTATGCCAAGGGTCAATTTTTATTGGATTATGGGGGCGGATAGTTTAGAAAATATGCATAAATGGCATAACTGGAAAAAAATCTTTTATTTGTGTCCAATCTTAGTTTTAAATAGATCCAAATATTTTTATAAAGCACTTAACTCTAAAACCTCAAAGTATTTTTGGAAAAAAAGAATTGATGTTAATAAAATTAATAGAATTAATAAAAAAGAATTGCCAGTATGGTGTTTTCTGAATATAAAACCTAATTATATGAGTTCAACTATAATAAGAAAAAAAAAGGGTTACAGTGAAAGTAAATGCTAAATTGATATGTAAAGAAATTGAAAAAGTTCTATCTAAAAACAAAGCTATAGATATAAATAAAATAGATCTTAAAAATAAATCTAGTATTGCTGACTTTATGATTGTGTGCTCTGGGACTTCAAGTAGGCATATAGTATCTTTATCTAATTATCTTTTAGAAACATTGAAAAAAAACAACTTAAAAACGTTGAACGTTGAAGGTAGAAGAGGAGGTGACTGGATTTTATTAGATGCTGGAGACGTAATAGTACATTTATTCAGAAGTGAGGTAAGGGATTATTATAGATTAGAAAAAATGTGGGAAGTCAATAACCTTAATGCAAAAATATAAGCATAGTTTTTTTATTAAGAATACTTATAAGTTTTTTATTATCTTTGCTCTTAGCATTCATTTTAATCTATTTTCTAAAAATATTAATTATAAAAAACTAAAAGAAGAAGAAAAGAAATTACAGTATAATGAATCAACATACAAAGAACTATTAAAGGCGGAAAAAGAACTCCGTAAAGATATTAATGAGGTTAACAAAAATATTAAAAAATATAAAAAGCTAATAGATAGAGGTTTTTCAGATCAGGAATTTTTAAAAAGTTTGGTGCTAATTAATGATAAAAAATTAAAAAAAATAAAACTTGAACAATCAGTTTTTAAAAAAAATCAGAGTCTTATATTAAATAATTTCCTTTTTCATGAATACAATAATAATCAATCTATGTTGATAAATGAATTGATAAATAACATATTAAAAAGTACTGAACTAAAAAAAAATAAAAATGAAGTTATTCAAACTAAACTAAAAAAAGAAATAGAAAAAAATAATTCCTCTATAGAAAAATTAGAAAAAACATTATCTAACATAAATTTTAGCCTTAATAGTAGATCAGTAAAAATGGAAGGCTTAATTGGTGAGAATATAATTACCAAAATTGAAAAAAGAGAGAATATAATTCAAAAAAGTAAAATTAAAAAAAAAGTAAATGAAATAAGAACTTTAATAGAAAAATTTGAAAATAATAGTAATTCTAAAAAATCTTTTGGTAGTTTTAAATTTAGTAGTTTGAAAGATATCTTACCTATAAATAAACAGAATATAATAAAAATTAATATAGATAAACTGAAAACAGGTATTTTACTATCTATAAAAAATGATACTATATTAAAGGCACCAAAAGATAGTTTAGTGGTTTATGCTGATTTTTTTAAAGGTTATGGTAAAATGATAATATTAGATCTTGGCAATAATTACCATTTAATATTTTCTGGAATCAGCCTAATTTTTTGTAAAACTGGCGACTGGTTAGAAAAAGGTAGTATAATAGGTAATATTGATATAAATAATAATAAGTTAGTTTATATGGAGATTAGATTTAAAGGAAAAACTGTTAATCCTTCAAAATGGGCTAAGTTGTAATTTAATAGAGGTAAGTATGTTTTTAGTAAAAAAATTAAAGATTTCCAAAATAACTTGTTTAGTATTTTCTCTTGCACTAGCAATTAATCTTAATGCTAACGATAATGATGTTTATAAACAGCTAAATTTATTTGGAGAGGTTTATGAAAGAGTTAGAAGTGAATATGTTGAAAAAGTTACAGATAAAGAGTTAGTTGAAGCAGCTATAAATGGTATGCTTCAGTCACTTGATCCTCATTCAAGTTACCTCGATGCTGATAGTTTTGAAGATATGAAAGTTCAAACAAAAGGAGAATTTGGTGGCCTAGGAATAGAAGTAACTATGGAAAATGGTTTAGTTAAAGTTGTTTCTCCTATTGATGAGACTCCCGCGGCTAAAGCAGGTATAAAATCAGGAGATTATATTTCTCATATAGATCAAGAACCTGTTATGGGTTTATCTTTATCTGAAGCCGTAGATAAAATGAGAGGTCCAATAAATACTAAAATTAGTATTACAGTAATTAGAGAAGGAAAAGACGCATTTGATGTAGATATAACTAGGGATATAATTAAAGTTACTTCAATAAAAACTAGAGTTGAAAAAGATGTTGGTTATTTAAGAATCACTTCATTTACACAGAAAACATATAAAAATTTAGTAAAAGAGTTCAATAAAATGAAAAATGATATGAATGGTAAAATGAAAGGATTAGTCTTAGATTTAAGAAATAATCCAGGAGGTTTACTTGATCAAGCTGTAGCAGTTTCTGATGCCTTTTTAGACAGAGGAGAAATAGTTTCTACAAGAGGAAGAGATAATAAAGGTGAACAACGATTTAATGCCTCAAAAGGAGATATTACAAATGGTTTACCTATAGTTATTTTAATTAATGGTGGATCTGCATCAGCTTCTGAGATAGTTGCAGGAGCTCTACAAGACCATAAGAGAGGTATTCTAATGGGAACACAATCTTTTGGTAAAGGTTCAGTACAAACAGTTATTCCGGTTACTAGTAAAGGAGCAATAAGATTAACAACAGCTAGGTATTATACACCTTCAGGTGTTTCTATTCAGGCTAAAGGTATTAACCCTGATATATTAGTACCGCAATCAAAAATAGAAGTATTAGAAAAAAGTAAATCTAGAAAAGAATCTGATTTAAGAGGAGCTTTAGATAAAGATAAAATTGAAAATAATGAAGAGGATAAAAAAGATAAGAATGTTAATTTAAGCTCAGAAAAAAATAATGATTATCAGCTTAATAGGGCAATAGAATTAATTAGGTCTATCAATGTATATGAAAATATAAAAAAGGCTTCTTAGTGAGCTCTTCTGAATATTATGAAAAAGGATGGAGAATTGGTGTTGGTATTGCACTACTAAATAATAATAATAGAATTTTTATGGGAGAGCGAATAGATAACAAAGGCGCCTGGCAAATGCCCCAAGGAGGCGTAAATATTAGTAATAATGAAAAGTTAGAAGACGCAGCTAAAAGAGAACTTTATGAAGAAACAGGTGTACATTCTGTAAAAATTAAATTAGAGAGTTCAAACTGGTATTATTATTATCTACCTAAAAATCTTAGTAAAAAATTATGGGGTGGTAAATTTGTGGGGCAAAAACAAAAGTGGTTTCTTTTAAATTTTCTAGGAGAAGATAAAGAAATTAATATTCAAGCTACAAAGAAACCTGAGTTTTGTAAATGGAAGTGGGTAGACCCCATTAATATCAGTAATAAGATAGTTAGTTTTAAAAAAGATATTTATGAAAAAGTTTTAGCTGAGTTTAGACTAAAGAATTAATTATCTTTAGTGATACCTATCTCTGATTCAAGTATATTAATTTTATTTATAATATTTCTCTTCTCTAAGTCGCTTGTTTCAGTCTCAGCCTTATTTTTAAGATGTTCTATTTTTTCTTGATTTTCTTTAATATTAATTTCATTAATTTTTTTTATATAATCAACCATTATTAGGCATTTTTTACTTGTTACTTTAACAAAACCTCCTCCTACAAAAAAAATAGGCCCTTGTTCTATTTTATCATCTGCAAACACTTCTATTTTTCCTGGTTTTAAATATGTTACAGTTGGAGCATGGTCTAGCATAGCAGCAAAATAACCTTCTTCTCCAGGAATAACTACCATATGTGCTTTTCCACTAAAAATTTCGTTGTCTGGTGATATAATATTTACTTCCATAACATCCATTTAAGCTACCTCTGAAGCCATTTTTTTTGCTTTTTCTAAAGCTTCTTCTATAGTACCTACCATATAAAAAGCTGCCTCAGGTATGTCATCATATTTTCCTGAACACAATTCTTTAAATCCTTTTATAGTATCTGATATTTGAACATATTTTCCTGGAAATCCTGTGAATACTTCTGCTACATGGAATGGTTGTGATAAAAACCTTTGTATTTTTCTAGCTCTTGTAACAACAAGTTTATCCTCTTCTGATAATTCATCCATCCCTAATATAGCAATAATATCCTGTAAGGACTTATAAGTCTGCAGAATTTTTTGGACATCTCTTGCTACATTGTAATGTTCTTCTCCTAAAACTCTGGGATCTAATATCCTAGAAGTAGAGTCTAAAGGATCTACAGCAGGATAAATACCTAACTCTGCAATTTGTCTTGATAACACAGTGGTAGCATCTAGATGACTAAAAGATGTTGCTGGTGCTGGGTCCGTTAGATCATCTGCAGGTACATAGATAGCTTGAACAGAGGTTATAGAACCTTTATTAGTAGATGTGATTCTTTCTTGTAGAGCACCCATATCGGTGGCTAAGGTTGGTTGATATCCTACAGCTGAAGGAATTCTCCCTAAAAGAGCTGAAACCTCAGATCCAGCTTGAGTAAACCTAAATATATTATCCACAAAGAAGAGTACGTCTTGACCTTCTTCATCTCTAAAATATTCAGCCATTGTTAAGCCTGAAAGCCCTACTCTTGCTCTTGCTCCTGGCGGCTCATTCATTTGTCCATAAACTAGAGCAGCTTTTGAGTCCTTGGTTCCTGGTTTTATAACTCCTGATTCGATCATTTCATGATATAAATCATTTCCTTCTCTAGTACGTTCTCCTACTCCTGCAAATACTGAATATCCTCCATGTCCTTTAGCAACATTATTAATTAACTCCATTATCAATACTGTTTTACCTACTCCTGCACCCCCAAATAATCCAATTTTTCCACCTTTAGCATATGGAGCTAGAAGATCTACTACTTTTATTCCTGTTACAAGCATCTCAGTATTTGTAGACTGTTCAATATATTTTGGAGCTTCTCTGTGAATCGAATAAGTTTTTTTTGTTTTAATTTCTCCCATTTCATCAATTGGTTCTCCAACAACATTTGTAATTCTGCCTAATGTTTCAGGTCCTACTGGGACTTGTATAGGAGCACCTGTATCAGATACCTCAACACCTCTTTTTAATCCATCAGTAGCTGACATAGCTACTGATCTTACAGTGTTCTCTCCTAAATGCTGGGCTACCTCTAAAACAATTCTTTTTTTGTTAATTAATACATGTAGAGCATTCAGTATAGAGGGTAATTCACCTTCAAACTCAACATCTACAACAGGTCCAATTATTTGTTTAATTATTCCTTTATTTTTATTCATATTATTCTCCAATTTATAATGCTTCTGCCCCAGAAATTATTTCAATTAACTCTTTAGTTATAATAGCTTGTCTTTGTCTATTATACTTGAGAGATAGATTGTCTATCATATCACCTGCATTCCTTGTTGCATTGTCCATAGCTGTCATTCTAGCTCCTTGTTCACTAGCTCTTGATTCAAGTATAGATTTATACATTTGAACGATAAAATTTTTAGGTAATATTTTAGAAAGAACTTCTTCTTCATCCGGTTCATATTCATAATACTTATCATTACTTTCTTCTATATTATCATTTGTATTTGTCTTCGAATAAGGTATTAGTGTTTCTATTTTAACCTCTTGGGAGATAACACTTTTAAAATAATTATAAAATAAGAAACATTCATCAAACTTATGATCATAAAAGTTTTTTAATATTATATTACCTAAGTCTTCTGTAGCTCTATAATCCATATCTCCTATTGGCATATGTTTTACATTTAAATCAAATAAATTTTTATTTAGATTTGATAATAAATCAAACCCCTTTTTTCCTACACATACTAAACTAATTGATTTACGAATATTTTCTAATTCTCTGATTTTCTTTCTAACACTTTTTGCTATATTTGAGTTAAGACCTCCACATAAACCTTTATCAGAAGATACTGCTATTATTAAAGCAGAATCTCCTTTTCTTGATCCCATTCCTAATAAAGGGTGGCTTTGTTCATCAACTGAAGATACTAAATCGCCTACTATTTCATCTAAACCTTTGCTGTAACTTCTTCCCTTTTCAGCCAAAATTTGAGCCTTTTTCAGTTTAGAAGCAGCAACCATCTTCATAGCCTGAGTTATTTTCTTAGTAGACTTTACGCTATCTATTCTATTTCTTAAATCTTTTAAGGAAGGCATTTAATTATCTTTTCCCTCTAAAAAGCTTTTTTTAATTTCATCTAAATTACTTTTAAGCTCTTTATTAATATTATCATCTAAAGCTAACTTGGTCTTTATCGTTTTGATTAATGCCTTATGTTTCTTTTTAAATTCTTCTAGTAAAAACTTTTCAAAACTTCCAACTTGATTAACTTTTAAATCATCTAGATAACCATTAACTCCTGAGAATATAATAAGTATCTGTTCTTCAATTGCCAGAGGCGAATATTGTGCTTGCTTTAAGAGTTCCGTTAGTCTTTCTCCTCTATTTAATAGATTTTGAGTAGAAATATCCAAATCAGACCCAAACTGAGCAAATGCTGCCATTTCTCTATATTGCGCTAATTCAAGTTTTATTGATCCGGCTACTTGTTTCATCGCTTTAACTTGTGCAGCAGAACCAACTCTGCTCACAGATAAACCTACATTAATAGCTGGCCTTACTCCTTGGTAAAAAAGATCTGTTTCTAAAAATATTTGACCGTCTGTAATAGAAATAACATTAGTTGGTATGTAAGCAGATACGTCTCCAGCTTGAGTTTCTATAATTGGTAATGCAGTTAATGAACCAGATCCATTATCTTTATTTAGTTTTGCAGCTCTTTCTAAGAGCCTTGAATGTAAGTAAAAGACGTCTCCTGGATATGCTTCCCTGCCTGGCGGTCTCCTAAGTAAAAGTGACATCTGACGATATGCCACAGCCTGTTTGGAAAGATCGTCATAAATTATCAGGGCATGCATGCCATTATCTCTAAACCATTCTCCAATCGAACAGCCTGTGTAAGGCGCTAAATATTGTAAAGGTGCAGGATCAGATGCTGTAGCAGCTACTACCACGGTATACTCTAAAGCTCCTTGTTCTTCTAAAGTTTTAACTATCTGTGCTACTGTTGATCTCTTTTGTCCTACAGAGACGTAAATACAAAATAATTTGTCTTTATCTTCTTTAGTTTTATTTTTTTCTTTTTGATTTATTATAGTGTCTATAGCAACTGCTGTTTTTCCTGTTTGTCTATCTCCAATAATTAATTCTCTTTGTCCTCTTCCTATTGGAACTAAAGCATCTATTGCTTTTAAACCTGTTTGCATAGGCTCAGAAACTGATTCTCTAGGAATGATCCCCGGGGCTCTTACATCTACCATTCTTCTTTCTTTAGATTTAATTACAGCTTTACCATCTATTTCAATACCCAATCCATCTACTACTCTTCCTAATAATTCTTTCCCCACAGCAGTATCAACTATTCTTCCTGTTCTTTTTACTGTATTACCTTCCTTAATATTTCTATCATCTCCAAATATAACAACTCCAACATTATCATTTTCTAAGTTAAGAGCCATTCCAAGTGTTTTATCCTCAAACTCAACCATTTCACCTGCACTTACTTGCTCTAATCCATATACTCTGGCAATACCATCACCTACAGATAAAACTTTTCCTATCTCTTCAATTTTGGCGTCTAGATCAAATTTTTCTATTTGTTCTTTTAAAATTGATGATATTTCTGATGAACTTAAATCCATTAATTAGCTCCTTTTATAACATTATTAATTTTTAAAATTTTACTTCTTAAAGAAGCATCTATTAAATTAGAACCGGTTTGTAGTATAATACCACCTATTATACTTCTATCTACTACAGTTGATAAGTTAATTTTCTTTTTAGTCTTCCCTTTTAGTATAGAATTAATATTTTCCATAACTGTCTCATTTATAGGAATAGCACTTATAACATTTACATTTATTTCTTGCTGCATTAGCTTAATCATATTATTAAAATTATACAATGAATCTATTAAAATTTTCAATTTCCCATTTGATGCTAACACTTTAAAATAAAAAAAAATATTTTTGCTTACTTTTATTTTTTTTAACTTGCTATCACGGTAACTAAATAAATTATCAATTAATTTAATTTGGTTCTTGGAACTTAGCACTGGACTGTTAAACAATTTGTTAAATTCTTTATTTTCGCCAAAAACTTTCAATAGCTCTTTTATTTCTTTAGTTATTTTCTGTTCTAAAGAGCTTTCTTTAACAATTGCAAATAGTGCTTTAGCATATCTTCGCGACACTTCTGAACTAACCTGTATTTTTTCTTCCATAATATATCGTTGTAATATTAAAATTAACTAACATACACTCAGAATAGTTGCAATATAGAATACTAAAATACTAAAAAAAACTTAATGGATCTACGTCCACTTTAATTTTTACACTTTTTATACACAGTTTGTTAAAATCATGCTTTCTTATTATATTTTGGGCTAAAAAAGGCTGATTCGTTTTTATTAATATTCTATATCTATATTCTTTTCTTATATATTCGATAGGAGCAGGAATAGGTCCTAAAACCGTTAAGTTTTTGTGAGTCTCCAAATAGTTTTTTATATTTTCTGATACTCTTCTAACTATAGCAATTTCTTTTCCTAATAAAATTATAGCAATTAATTTTGTATAAGGTGGTAAATTGCTTGTTCTTCTAAAACTTAACTCATTTTTATAAAAAGATTCTCTATCATTAGCTATCAGAGCTTTAAGTAAATAATTATTTTTATCATAAGTTTGTATATATACTTCTCCTGTCTCTTTGTCTCTACTAGTTCTTCCTGATACTTGCTGAGTTAATTGAAAAATCTTCTCATTTGTTCTTATGTCTGTACTATAAAACCAACAATCAAAATCTAAAATAAAAACACTATTTAGTTTTAGAAAGTTAAAACCTTTACTTATAATTTGTGTGCCAATGATTAGGTTTATACTCCCATTTTCAATTTTTTTTAATGTTTCTGTAAAATTAGCGTTATTTATGGAATCTGACGATAAGGATACCATTCTATAATTTTTTAACTTTGATTTTAGTTCCTCCGTAACCTTTTCTATTCCAAAACCTAAACTGATTATAGTGTTTTCTTTATGACAATAAGAACAGTTAGTACTTAACTGTTCTGAATATCCACAATGATGACAAATCATTAATTTTTTATTTTTATGATACACCAAATTGACATCACAATATTTGCAATGTTTTTTTCTCCCACATTTAATACATATTTTGATAGGAGCATATCCTCTTCTGTTGATTAAAACTAAAACCTGTTTTTTTCTTTTGAGTTTGCTTTCTAGAATATCTATTAGCTCTTGAGAAAAGAATTTATTATTATTTTTCATATTAATAACTTTAATTTTTGGAGACTTAGCAACTCCAAAACGTTTATATAAATTTTTATAGCTGTATTTATTTGTTATGTAATTATAGTAAGTCTCTATTGAAGGCGTTGCTGAAACCAAAATAATATTAGACTGATTAATTTTGGATTTTACAATGGCCATATCTCGGGCATTATATATAAGTTGATCTTCCTGTTTATAAGAAATGTCATTTTCTTCATCAACTATTATTAAACCCAGGTTTGAAAAAGGCAAAAAAATAGAAGATCTAGCTCCTACTGCTATCATAGTTTCTCCTTTAATAGCAGATTGCCATATTAAACGTTTTTCAGATTTTCTTATACCAGAATTCCATATATTAGGTTTAAAATTGAAAGCCTTTTCAAACCTACTTACCCATTGAGTGCTTAAAGCTATCTCTGGTATTAAGACTAATACCTGCTTCTTTCTTTCTAAGAAATACTTTATTATCTTAAAATAAACTTCCGTCTTACCACTACCTGTAGTTCCATCTAAATACATAGGTTTAAAATTCTTATTATTTAGATTATGTAATATACCTGTATATATTTTTTCTTGATGATCAGTTAATTTATTTAAGTTAAATTTTTCTTTTCTTATATTGAAAATAGCAGATTTTATTTTTTGTTTTTTAATAATAATATTTTTTTTTACTAAGTTATTTATAAAACTTTTTCTATAGTTTTCTTTACTTATTAATATTTGTTCTGTTAAAATATGATTATTAATTAACTTTAAAAAGAGAATTTGTTTATTTGTTAATTTTAATTTGTAGTTTTTATTTATTTTAAAATAATTATCATGTTCGGTTTTAAGAATGTCAGCATTTAACAATATTAGTTTTAAAGAAGCTCCTAAACTACAAATATTGTAGTTACTAAACCAAATAAAAAAATCAATTATTTTTTTATCTAAAAAGTAATAAGGGCTATGTGCCAAAATACTTTTTATTTTAAAATTACCTTCAGGTTTTTTTAATAATCTCTTAACTATGCAACCTAAAACTATTTTTTTTCTTAAATCTATAGTTACTATACTTCCAAATTTTAAATTTATTTCACTACAATAAGACAAGGTACCGTTATAATTATGTGCTGGTACAACATTATAATAATATTTTTTTATACTATCTTTTTTATTCATAATCTTAAATAATAATATATTAAATAAATTGGTATGGATATTTAAATGAAATTTTTTGTTGATACTGCTGATATAAGTCAAATAAAAAAACTATCAGATATGGGGTTAATTGATGGTGTAACTACTAACCCTTCTCTAATATATAAATCTGGTAAAAAATTTAAAGAAGTTATTAAGGATATATCTAAAATTATAAATGGTCCTATATCAGCAGAGGTAACATCTCTTAACCAAGATGAAATGATTACTCAAGGGGTTAGTTTATCAAAAATATCTAGTAATATAGTTGTGAAAGTTCCTTTAACCGAAGACGGCTTAATTGCTTGTAGAACATTAAGCAAAAAATCTATAAAAGTTAATGTCACCTTATGTTTCTCATCTTCTCAAGCGCTTTTAGCTGCTAAAATGGGTGCTACTTATATCTCTCCTTTCATAGGTAGATTGGATGATATTAGTAAAGAAGGCCTAAATTTAATAGAAGAAATAATTACAATATATGATAATTATTCTGAAGATATTAAAACTCAAGTTTTAGTAGCCTCTATAAGAAGCCCTCTGCAAGTTTCACTTGTTGCTCAAATGGGAGCAGATGTATCTACAATTCCCCCTAAAATTTTTGAACAGATGATAAAACATCCTTTAACAGATATTGGCCTTAAAAGTTTTATGGACGACTGGGAAAAAACTGGTCAAAAATTTGAATAATTCAAAATATAACTTTAAAAGTATTAAAAGTTTGTGTACAGAAAGTAGTTTTTATATATTTAATAATTGGACTAAATGGTTATCTAATCAAAAAAAATATAGTACTAATACAGTTCTAAGTTATACATATGATTTTAAATATTTTATTAACTTTTTATCCATACATTTATCCTCTAGAAAAATAAGTTTTTCAGATATAAGTAATTTAAAAGTTAAAGACTTTAGATCATGGCTATCTTTTTTGGCTACTCTAAATAAAAATATAAAACCAAACTCTTTAGCTAGAGCAAGAGCAAGCATAAAATCATTTTACTACTATTGTATTTTTATAAATAAAATAAAATCCTCTGAAATAGAAAAACTTTCTAGTCCAAAACTACCAAAAAGTATTCCAAGAGCTTTATCTGAAAATCAAATTTTTAAAATAATTAAACTTTTAAGTGCAGAAAAAAATCAAATTATAAGGGATAGAAATCTAGCTTTAATTTATTTATTGTGGGGTTGCGGTCTTAGAATTACTGAAGCATTATCCTTAGATATTAGTCAAATAAAAAAAGAGTTCCTAATTATTTTAGGAAAAGGAAAAAAAGAGAGAATGTTACCATTATTACCTGAAATAAAAAGAAAACTAGATAGTTGGATAATTAGCAGAAAAAAAATTTCATTAATAAAATCCAATGCTGTTTTTATTAGTAAGAATGGTAATAGATTAACCTCTAGATACATACAAAAATTAATTGAAAAAGTTAGAAATGAATTAGATTTAGAAAAAAATATTACTCCTCACTCATTTAGGCATAGTTTTGCTTCTCACCTTCTAACTAATGGTGTTGACCTGAGAACATTACAGTTAATGTTAGGCCATTCTAGCCTTACTACTACTCAGCATTATTTAAAAATCACAAATAGTTTTGCAGATAAAATTTATAAAAAAACTCATCCTAGAGCAAAGTAATACTAAAAATGTAATGTTTTTCCTAAAGATGAAAGAGATGCTGCTTCTTTCATAGATTCAGACAATGTAGGATGGGCATGGCATATTAATGCTATATCTTCAGCAGTTAGACCTGCTTCTATAGCTGCAACTGCTTCTCCTATAATTTCTCCTGCATGAGCTCCAATTATGTGTACTGCCAAAACTTTATCATTTTCTTTATGAGATAAGAGTTTTATGTTACCTACAGTATCACCTGTAGTTTTACCCCTTGCATTAGCACTAAATGGGAAAATACCTTTATTATATAAAATATTTGCATCATTAAGTTCTTTTTCTGTAGGTCCTACCCAAGCTACTTCTGGCTCTGTATAAACTACTGCAGGGATACAACTATAATTAACTTCAGGATTATTTCCAGCAATTTTTTCTGCAAATGCATGTCCTTCCGCACTAGCTTTATGCGCTAACATTGGTCCTTCAATAACATCGCCAATAGCAAAAATTCCAGATGATGAAGTTTCATAATTTTTATCTACAACTATCGTTCCTCTGTTACTAATATTTACAGAAGTATTTTCTAAGCCTAAGCCTGAAATATAAGGCTTTCTGCCTACGGATACTAATACTTTGTCAAATGATAAAATCTTTTGAGTATTATCTTCAATTTGAGTACATTTTGTAGTAACAATATTATTTTTTATTTCACAACTTTCTACCTTGGTACTCAATAAAAACTGTATACCTTGTTTTATTAATGTTTTATGAAATATTTCCGCTACATCTTTATCCATTGTAGGTACTAAAGTATCTGTAAATTCTATGACTGTAACTTCAGAACCTAACCTATTCCAGACCGATCCTAATTCTAAACCAATATAACCTCCGCCTATAACTGCTAACTTTTTTGGAACCTCCTGAAAATCTAAAGCTCCTGTAGAAGAAACTATATTTTTTTCGTCAACATTTATACCTGGTATATTTGCAGGTTCTGAACCTGTAGCAATCAAAAATTTATCAGATTTAAAGGTTTTTTTATTAACCTCTATTGTAGCTTCATCTAAAAATTTAGCTTGTCCTATAATATGTTCTACTTTATTTTTTTTTAATAAACCACCCACACCACTTGTCAGTTTATCTACAGTATCAATTTTATTTTTCATCATTCTCTTTAGATCTAAAGAAATTTCTCCTTTAATATTTATTCCAAATTGATCCAAGTGATTTTTACTTTGCTCATATAAATGAGATGAATGTAAAAGAGTTTTAGATGGAATACACCCTACATTTAAGCATGTTCCGCCGAAGGCTTTTCTTTTCTCTATACATAAAACTTTTAGACCTAATTGAGCCGCTCTAATTGCTGCAACATAACCACCTGGTCCACCTCCAATTACTATTAGATCATAATCTTTATCATTATTCATAGGTCAAAAATCATTTCCTCTGGGTTTTCAATTATTTGTTTAAGTTTAACTAAAAAAGTAACTGCTTGTTTTCCATCAATTATCCTGTGGTCATATGTTAAAGCAACATACATAATGGGTCTTATAGTTATCTGATCATCAATAACTACAGGTCTCTTAACTATATTATGTAAGCCTAATATTCCTGATTGTGGTGGGTTTAAAATAGGAGTGGATAACATAGATCCGTAAACACCACCATTAGATATAGTAAAAGTCCCATCTTTCATATGATCTAAAGTAATTTTATTTTCTTTAGCTAACTGACCATACTCTAAAATAGAACTTTCTATTTCAGCAAATGTCATTTTATCTGCACTTCTTATAACTGGAACAAATAAACCTTTATCTGTTCCAACTGCTACGCCTATATCATATCTATTTTTATAAACCACATTATTTTTTCTAATCTCTGCATTAACTTCTGGAATTTGTTTTAATACTGCTACGCTTGCCTTTGTGAAGAAAGACATAAAACCTAATTTAACTCCGTGTTTTTTTAAGAAACTCTCTTTATATTTTTTTCTTAAATTAATTACACCTTGCATATCTATTTCATTAAATGTAGTCAGCATAGCTGCGGTATTTTGTGCCTGTTTCAGTCTGGTAGCTATACTTTGTCTTAGTTTGCTTAATGGTTTTATTTGGTCAGTTAAAGAATTGTTATCTGTTATATTACTTTTAGTATTTGATGAAATATTATCATAATTCATATTCATTAAATCACTTTTAGTTACTCTTCCTCCTTCAGATATATTACTTAAACTATCTATCTCCAATTGATTTTCATTAATATATTTTCTTGCTGATGGAGAAAGTGAAACTCCAGTTATAAATTCTTTTAAATCATTAACATTAATTTTTCCACCAGCACCTGATCTATTTATAATAGACGGATCTAAAACATCATTTTTTTCATTACCTTCTTTTTCTGATATTTCATTAGTTTTATTATCTAATTTTTTTTCAATATTATTAACTTCAATTGTGCCTATAACTGCTCCTATTTTAACTTCATCTTGTTCATTAAAGATAATTTTATTTAATAACCCATTATTTTCTGCATAAAGCTCTTGAGTAACTTTATCTGTTTCAATTTCAACTAATGGTTCTCCTTTATAAATTTGCTCTCCTACACTTTTAATCCATTTACCAATTATAACCTCAGAAATAGATTCTCCAAGAGAAGGTACTTTTATATCAACTAGCTCAACTTGTTTATTTTTTAATGTATTATTATTTTTATCTGTTTGTTTTGATTTCTTATCATGATCAACTTTAGCTATTATTTCCCCTACTTTTACTTCCTTCCCTTCTGAAAAAAATATTTTAGATAATACACCAGTCTGAGGAGCGTAAATTTCTTGTGTTACTTTATCTGTTTCTAACTCTACTATTACTTCATCTTTTTCAACATAATCACCTTCATGTTTAAGCCATTTAGCTATTACTGCTTCAGTAATGGATTCACCTAATGCAGGAACTATAATTTCAGAATTGCTCATACTTTATACCTCTGTAAAAATAGAATTTATTATTTCATTTTGTTCTATTTCATGCCTTCTAAATAATCCTGTTGCAGTAGAAGCCGATTCTTTTCTACCTGCATAAAACAACTTACTATTTTTAATTTTAGTTTCATCTAAAATATTCTGTATAATTGGTCTACAAAAAAACCAAGCTCCCATATTTTTCGGTTCTTCTTGGCACCAGAAAAATTTTGCATTTTTATACTCTCTAATATAATTTGATACCAAGTCTTTAGGAAATGGATAGACTTGTTCTATTCTAATAATGGCTGTTTTTTTATCTTCATCTTTATTCATTTTTTCCAAAATATCATAATAAATTTTACCTGAACAAAAAACAACCCTTTCGATCTTATTATTATTCTTATTTACTGCATATGTAATAATTTTTTGAAAACCTGATTTTTCATTAAAATCATCTAATATAGATACTGCTTTCTTATGCCTTAGCAAGGATTTTGGAGTAAAAACAATTAATGGTTTCCTAAATTTTCTTAGCATTTGCCTTCTTAGTAAATGAAAATAGTTTGCAGGCGTAGTGCAGTTAGCTATTTGTATATTATCTTCAGCTGCCATTTGTAAAAATCTCTCAATTCTTCCAGATGAATGTTCTGGTCCTTGTCCTTCATATCCATGCGGAAGGAGCATGATAAGTCCTGACATTCTTAGCCATTTAGACTCTCCAGAGACAATAAATTGATCAATTATTAATTGCGCTCCATTTGCAAAGTCTCCAAATTGAGCCTCCCACAGAACTAAAGTTTTAGGATCTGCCAAGGTGTATCCATACTCAAATCCTAAAACAGCAGCTTCAGAGAGTGGACTGTCAACTATTTCTATTCTACTCCCATCATTTACTACTTTATTAAGAGTAGAAAATTTTTCTTCATTTTTCTGGTCTATTATAATAGCATGTCTTTGCGAAAAAGTTCCTCTACCACAGTCCTGCCCAGACAGTCTTACACTTATCCCTTGGTTTAAAAGAGTTGCAAAAGCTAATGACTCTGCAGTTGCCCAATCTATTTCTTTTTCTTCTGAAATATTTTTATTTCTTTTTTGAAGCTGCCTTAATACTTTCCTATTAATTTCAAAATTGTTTGGTACTTCAGTAATTGTCTTTCCTAGCTCTTTTAATAAATTTTTAGGTATACCAGTCACAGTAGAGGGTTTTATCTTTCCTTTTTTTTCCAACCCTGTCCAAGACCCCTCCAACCAATCAGCTTTATTGGGTTTATAGTTTTTTCCTATTTCCAAATCTTTTTCTAAATTATCAGACCAAGTAGTTAATAATTCATCTACTTCTTTTTCTGCAATAACACCCTGATTTACCAATTTATCAGCGTAAAGTTTTCTAGTTGTTTGATGCGACTTAATTTTCTGATACATTAAAGGCTGGGTAAATGCTGGCTCATCACTCTCGTTATGCCCCTGTCTTCTGTAGCAAAACATATCAATTACAACATCCTTATTAAATTTTTGTCTAAATTCTGTTGCAATTCTTGCTGCATATACGACGGACTCAGGATCATCTCCATTTACATGAAAAATTGGTGCTTCAACCATTAATGCAACATCAGAACAATATGGTCCTGATCTAGAATTAGTTGGACTAGTTGTAAAGCCTATTTGATTATTAACTATAAAATGTATAGTACCTCCCGTTTTATAACCTTTTAACCCTGATAGGTCTAAGGTTTCAGGAACTAGACCCTGACCAGAAAAAGCAGCATCTCCATGCATTAAAAGACCAACTACTTTCTTTCTGTCTACATCTTTTTTTTGATCTTGCTTAGCTCTAACTTTTCCTACTACAACAGGATTAACTGCTTCTAAATGAGATGGGTTTGCTGTCAATGATAAATGCACCTTTATATTATCAAAATGTCTATCAGAAGATGTGCCTAGATGATATTTCACATCTCCTGAGCCTTGAACATCATCTGGATTTGAAGCATTACCTTGAAATTCTGAAAAAATTGCAGAAAAAGGTTTTTTCATAAAATTAGCTAAAACATTTAGCCTTCCTCTATGAGGCATGCCTAGCACTACTTCTTCAATACCATTTTTTCCTCCATATTTTAATATTTGTTCTAATGCTGGAATTAATGACTCTGCACCTTCTAATCCAAATCTTTTTGTGCCTGTATATTTTTTATCTAAAAAAGTCTCAAAAAATTCAGCTGCAGTTAATCTTTCTAAAATTGCTTTCTTACCTTTATTTGTAAATATTTCATCAGGTTTAATATTTTCAATATTATCCATAATCCAATCTCTTTGCTCTTTGTCTTGAATATGCATAAATTGAACACCAATTTTTCCACAATAATTTTTTTCTAAAACTTTTATTAACTCTCTTATTGATATTGTGTTTATTCCAAATAGACCATCTACGAAAACTTCTTTATCCATATCACTTGCTTCTATGCCGTAAGTTTTTGGATCTAAATCAGGTATATACTTTTGTTCTGTTAAATGAAGAGGGTCTAGATCTGCTTTTAAATGTCCAGCTATTCTATATGCTCTGATAAGCAGTCTTGCTCTTAGAGAATTAGCTGTATACTCATTATCTTGTGAATTTTTATTAGAGCTTTGGCCTTTATTAGAAATAATATGATTGGAATTTCCTTCTAATAAATCAGCAGCTTCTTCATTAAGGTCATCAAAAAAACTAATCCAATTATCATCAATATTTTTTTTATTTATTTTATATTCTTTGTATAATTCTTGAATTTTTTTTAAATTAGATTGAACTTCCATTTTTTTTAAAGTCTACCTCAACATTTCAAAAAGTATTTTTCCCATCAAAGCAGGAGATTCTGTAACTTTTACATCAGCTGATTTTAATGCTTCAATTTTATCTTCTGCTGTTCCCTTGCCTCCAGAAATTATAGCTCCGGCATGTCCCATTCTTTTTCCTTTTGGGGCTGTTAATCCGGCAATGAATGCTACGATAGGCTTTTTAACTTTAGACTTTTTTATAAAATCTGCTGCTTCTTCTTCAGCTG
>MDTB01061056.1_pt1 | contig 50573 bp, 48 predicted proteins | sample 811161 | NCBI WGS metagenome assembly MDTB01 (sample SAMN05326650, study PRJNA326480) | marine metagenome | isolation source: seawater | place: Mediterranean Sea | collected 2009
GTTGTTCAGGATCTAACATCAAATTACCTTGTTTAATTATATTTTTACTATCAGGAGGGTTTTGATCTTTTTTTCTGAACTGTACTTTTATTCTTTCTATCAGAACATTAATTGAAAATCCTCCAGACTTTTTTACATAATCATCAGCACCTAATTTTAAACCTAATAATTCGTCAACCTCTTCATCTTTTGAAGTCAAAAAAATAACAGGCATATTAGTTTTTTTTCTGAGTTTTTTTAAAAGCTCTTCACCATTCATTCTTGGCATTTTAATATCAATTATTGCTAAATCTGGGGGGGTTCTAGTAATCCCAATATAAGCGCTTTCTCCATCAACATACGTTTGTACTTTGTAACCTTCATTCTCGAGTGCAATTGATACACTTGTCAAAATATTTCTATCATCATCAACTAATGCAATTGTCTTAGTCATAAATGGCTCTATAATATCAAAAAAAGTCTAAATTTAGACCAAATTATTAATGTGCATCATTCCAGTTTTTAGCACTATTTGCGTCTACAATTAAGGGAACCGAAAAACCATAATCTTTGTCCACAGCATTTTCCATCTCGTATTTAATTTTAGTAATTTCCTTATTTAAAACTGAATCTTTAGACTCAAATAATAATTCATCATGAATTTGAACTAAAAGAGAGCAGTCAATTTGTTTTTCAACAATCTTTTTGTTAATATTAATCATAGCAAATCTTATTATATCAGCGGCAGCTCCTTGAATTGGTGCATTCATAGATGCTCTTTCTTGAAAAGATCTTAGTGTGTGGTTCTTGTCATTAATATTTGGAAAATGACATTTTCTATCAAACATTGTTTTAACATACCCGTTTTTTCTACAAAGTTTTAAAGTACTTTGCATATATTCTTTAATTTCAGGGAATTTTTTAAAATAAGAAAATAGAAAATTTTCAGCTTCGCTATTACTTACAGAAATTTGTTTAGCTAAACCATAAGATGATATTCCATATATTATTCCAAAATTAATTGCCTTGGCTTTTCTTCTCATATCTTCAGAAATCTTCTTAATATTACATTCAAATATTTGCGATGCTGTTATATTATGTATATCCTCATTATTTAGAAATGCTCTTTTTAGTTCTTTGACATCTGCTACATGTGCCAAAACTCTCATTTCAATTTGACTATAATCTGCAGAAATAATTGAATTACCTTTTTCAGCAACAAAAGCAGATCTTATTTCTTTTCCCTCTATGGATTTAATAGGAATATTTTGTAAATTTGGATCTGAAGAAGCAAGTCTTCCAGTGTTTGTTGCAGCTAACAAAAAAGAGGTATGAATTCTTTCAGTTTTTTTATCAATAAATTCCGGCAAAGAATCTGTATATGTATTTTTTAACTTTGATTTTTGCCTCCATTCTAATACAAGTTTTGGAAATTCATTGCCCTTACTGGCCAGTTCTTCTAAAACATTTACGTTTGTAGCAAAATTGCCTTTTTTTGTTTTTTTTGTTCCAGAAATTTTAAGTTTTTCATATAGAATATCTCCAAGTTGTTTTGTTGATGCAATATTAAATTCCTCGCCTGCAATATCGTAAATTTTTTTTTTCTAAAGTTTTCAGATCTTTTTGAAAAGACTTAGATAAATTTTTTAAAATTTTTTCATCAATTTTTATGCCATTCCTTTCCATTTTCGCTAGGACATTAATTAGAGGTATCTCTAAGTTTTCATAAACATAAAAACATTTTTCTTTTACAATTCTATCTTTAAATAAGTGGTATAATTTTAAAGTAACATCTGCATCTTCGCAGGCATACTTATATGCATTATCTATTAAAACTTGGTCAAAAGTGATTTCAGATTTTCCAGTTCCAACAATATCTTTAAATTTTATATTATCGTGATCTAGATGTATTTTTGCTAATAGATCAAGATTATGTCTGTTTAAGCCCGCATCTAATGTATATGACAAAAGCATAGTGTCTTCAAAATTTTTTAATAATATTCCATACTTTGTAAAGATTTTTAAATCATATTTAATATTCTGGCCCACTTTTATTATTGTTTCATCTTCAAGATATGGTTTTAAGAGCTTAATTAATCTTTTTAATTCAATTTGTTTTCTTAAATTTTTATCCTCAGTATTTTTATGCTGCAAAGGAATATAAAATGCTTCATTCTCTCTTATCGACAATGAAATACCAACTAACTCCGCTATCTGTGAATTTAGCGAATTTGTCTCTGTGTCTATAGAAAAATACCCTTGATTATCGGCTAGATCTAAAATTTTTTCAAGTTCCGAAATATCATAAATAATGTGAAACTTTTTATTTTGTCTGTTATTAAAATTTTTATTTTGAATTAAAATTTCATTTTTTTCTGCCTTTCCATAAGTTTGCTCGATCCTTTTTTTTATTTTTGTAAATTCCATTTCATCAAGAAAATTAAAGATTTTTTGCTTATCTAAAGACTTTAGTTCAAAGTCGTCAATTTTCTCTTTTAAGGGCACATTTGTTTTTAACGTCACAAGCTCTCTGCTAATTAATGCACCTTTTTTATTATCCAGCAAAGCTTGTCTTCTTTTAGGCTGTTTAATAGTCTCGGCTCTTTTTAAAAGCTCATCTAATGATCCAAATTTATTAATTAGTTCTGACGCAGTTTTAATACCAATGCCAGGCACTCCAGGAATATTATCAACGGAGTCACCTGCTAATGATTGCACATCAATTACTTTTTCTGGTAGAACACCAAATTTTTCTTTAACTTGGTCAATTCCAATAAGTCGATCCTTCATAGTATCTAACATACATGTGTCTTTATCTACCAGCTGCATTAAATCTTTATCTGAAGAAACTATTGTAACTTTTATTTTTTTTTTTTTTGCTTCAACTTTATAAGTCGCAATTAAATCATCTGCTTCATAATTAATTAATTCAATTGATGGTAAATTAAAAGCTTTTACTGCCTTCCTAATATAATCAAACTGTGGTACCAAATCTTCAGGTGCATCACTTCTATTTCCTTTGTATTCTTTATAAATTTCATTTCTAAAATTCTTTCTTGCGCTATCAAATATCACTGCAAGGTGTGTTGGGGTATCCATAGAATTTCCTGCTTTAGCTTTTTCTAAAAAACTATAAAGCATATTGCAAAATCCACTGACTGCTCCAACAGGTAAACCATCACTTTTTCTTGTTAAGGGTGGTAAGGCATAATAAGCTCTAAATATATAACCTGAACCATCTATTAAGAATAAGTGCTTTTCTTTGGACATAAATTATTTATATAAATTTTATAATTTAATGCTATTACAACTCGATCATCATGAATAGTTCAATCGCATTAAAAGCAGAAAATGTGAATAAAATTTATAGACAAGGTAATGAGAAAATCCAAGCTCTTAAAAATATTTCCTTTGAAGTAAGAGCTGGTGAAATTTTTGGGTTACTTGGACCTAATGGTGCTGGCAAATCGACTTTTATTAATATTTTAGCTGGTACTGTAAATAAAACAGATGGACATATAAATGTGTGGGGATTTGATTTAGACAAAAATCCTAGACAGGTTAAAGCGTCCCTTGGTATTGTGCCTCAGGAAATAAATGTTGACCCTTTTTTTTCACCAAAAAACCTTCTCGAAATACAGGCTGGCCTTTATGGCATTAAAAAAAAGGATCGTATTACTAAAAAAATTTTAGAACTGACAAATTTGAGTGATAAGGCAAATGCTTACACCAGAAATCTTTCTGGAGGAATGAAAAGACGGCTTTTAGTCGCCAAAGCCATGGTTCATCAACCTCCAATTTTAATTCTAGATGAACCAACAGCTGGTGTTGATGTCGAGTTAAGACGAAAATTATTAGAATCAGTTCGAGCTCTAAATAAAGACGGCGTTACGATAATATACACAACTCATTACTTAAAAGAAGCATCAGATATATGCGATAGGATTGCTATAATTAACAGTGGTGAATTAGTAGCTTTAAATTTTACTAAAGAACTGTTAAAAAATAACTCAGATTTAGAAGAAGTGTTTATAAACTTAACTAATAAATAAAAATGATAAAAACACAAATTATATTTCAAACTAAAGATGTACCTACGAAAATTTTAATCTCTTTTTTATTTACTATTGCTATAGCACTAAGTTCTAAAATTAATGTTCCCTTTTACCCTGTACCGATGACAATGCAGACATTTTGTATACTACTTTGTGGTATAACCCTCGGAGCAAAATATGGGTTTATAACTCTTAGTTTATATTTATTTGAGGGTGCTATTGGGATACCTGTATTTTCAGGAACACCTGAAAAAGGCATTGGGCTGATTTATTTGATTGGACCAACGGGAGGATATTTAATAGGTTTTGTTTTTTCAGCTTTAATTGCAGGTTTATTATTTTCAAAAAGAAAATTTTTTTTTAAAAAAAAGTATTTAATTAAATATAAAATAAAGGATGACATAGTTACAATTTTTTTCAAACTAATAATAGCTTTGTTTCCCACCTATTTATTTGGATTATTTTGGCTAGGATATATTGTGGGATGGGATAAACCAGTTCTCGAGTTAGGACTATATCCTTTTCTTTTAGGCGAATTTTTTAAATTAACTTTACTTTCATTATTAATACATAAATTTTTTAAATAAAAATTACTTTGTACAAAATCCCTCTGTTAATAGGTAAATGGAAAGTAAAAAAAAGTATTAGTCAAAAAGTTACCATAAATGGATATTGCTTTATTACAAAAATTTCTGAACATAATTTTGAGTTAAAAGAAAATATCAAAATAAATGTTAATGAAGATTTAATATCAGGATATCAATTATTTAAAATTCGTGAGAAAAAAAGTAGTATTATTTTTTATTTTAATGCTGGACAAAATCAAAATCAAAAGCTTTATACATTTATAAAAAAAAATACTTCTAATGAATCTCTATTTTTTTGCAAAAAAGATTTATATCTTGCGAATTTTAAGATCATAAACAACAACTTTTTTATAATGAAGACAAAAATTAAGGGACCAAAAAAAAATCTTTGTATTTTTGCAAAATATTACAGAACTATCTAGGTGATCTTTTAGATAATATTCTTTGTAAAGTTCTTCTATGCATTTTTAAACGCCGCGCTGTTTCAGATACATTTCTATTACATAGCTCAAAAACTCTTTGTATATGCTCCCATTTAACTCTGTCTGCTGACATTGGGTTTTCTGGTGGTTGCGCTTTACTATTAGGTTCTGCTAATAACGCTGCTTCTACATCCTCTGCGTCAGCAGGTTTTGCTAAATAATCAATTGCTCCTGCTTTGACAGCTGAAACTGCGGTTGGCAGGTTTCCATATCCTGTCAACATAACAACTCTACTATTAGGTTTTTGTTTATGGATTTCTTCAATGACATCTAAACCATTACCATCTAGTAGTCTTAAATCAACAACCGCGAATCCTGGAGGCGACTTTCTAACTGAAATTAGACCTTCTTCCACGCTTTTAGCTAATGATACTACAAAACCTTTTAATTCCATTGCTCTTCCTAAACGATTCCTAAATGGATCATCATCATCAACAATAAGTAAGGTTTTATCGTTAAAATCGGCAATATTTAATTTGCCAGGACTGCTTTTCATTACTTTCATATAGGCAGCATCTTGAAATTTTCAACTCCGACTAGGCAAATTATCCATATACCAAGTGCTAATAAGCAATAGAATTTTACGTTTTTTTTCTTTACATAAATTAAAAATACTTTATTTCGCGGAAATGGTTGTTTTTTTATTAATTTTTTTCAATTAAAAACTGCCGACTGTTAACTAACGAGAGGTTTTATGGGATGGCGAAATTTCAGTGTGTCAACGAGTTGGTTAAAGCTTTACGACCGATAGATCCGGTATATTGCTTTAGAAAACAAAGCTTAAAATTAGCATCAAATTGGTTTAACCAATATTTCCCTGGTAAAGTCTTATATGCAATTAAATGCAATCCAAGTGAAACGGTAGTTAAAACACTTGTTAAAAATGGTATCAGCAACTTTGATGCTGCCTCAATTGATGAGATAAAATTAATAAAAAAAATATCTCCTCAATCCAATATTTTTTTTATGCATACAGTTAAAAAAGATAAAAGTATAAAAGAAGCGTATTTTTCTCATGGTGTAAAAGCATTTGCTTACGACAGCAAAGAAGAATTAGAAAAAATTCTAACAATTACCAGAAATGCAAAAGACCTTGAATTATTTTTACGTATACAAACATCAAATGAGCATTCAGAAATTGATTTATCGAAAAAATTTGGTGCAAACTTAAATGAAGCAATTTCTCTTGCAAAAATTGGTAAATTTAAATCCAAAAAGTTTGGTTTAAGTTTTCATGTAGGATCGCAATGTATGCACCCCATAGCATATTCAAAAGCAATTAAAGATTTGGGTAATGTAATTAAAAAGTCTAATATTGTACCAGATATTATTAACGTAGGTGGAGGTTTTCCAACGACCTATCCTGATCTTTATCCTCAACCTATAAAAAATTATTTTTATGAAATTATTAAGGCAATTAAAAAATTAAACTTGAGTAAAAAAGTAGAACTCATATGTGAGCCAGGTAGAGCATTGGTGGCAGAGAGTGGTTCAACTATTGTGAGAGTTGAATTAAAAAAAAAACAGAACCTTTATATTAATGATGGTACTTATGGGTCTTTATTTGATGCTGGCACTCCTAAATTTATATTTCCAACTAAAGCGATTCAGTTAAGTAGTTCGCCTTCAAAAAGATTAATTCCATATAGTTTTTATGGGCCAACATGTGATGGACTGGACTATATGAAAGGCCCCTTCATGTTACCTGCAAATATCAAAACTGGTGATTACATCGAGATTGGACAGCTTGGTGCGTATGGAATGAGTTTTAGAACTAATTTTAATGGATTTTATTCTAATCAAATACATGAGGTTCGGGATAAACCCTTAATGTCGATTTATGAAGCTGACGAAAATTATAATATTAAAACTTTGTTTGCATAGTTATGGATCATAACAAGTCTAGCTTTTTATCAAATACTGTTGAACACATCAATATAACATCTTTTGATGCTAGACCAATTATAGACTCAATGGCAAAAATGTCATTCGTATCAAGGGAAACTGCGAATGCTGCAAAAATTTATAATAATATGTTAAAAGATAAAAATTGTACCATTTTTTTAACATTAGCAGGATCGACCTCAGCAGCCGGATGCATGAAACTATATGCAGATTTAGTTAAATATAATATGGTTGACGCTATTGTAGCCACTGGTGCATCTATTATTGATATGGATTTTTTTGAGGCTTTGGGCTTTAGACATTATCAAGGATCTCAGTTTCAAGATGATAGTATTTTAAGAAAAAATTATATTGATAGAATATACGATACTTACATTGATGAAGAAGAATTACAAAATTGTGATAGAGTTATAGGTGAGATAGCGGATACTTTGGAACCAAGGGCATACACCTCAAGAGAATTTATTTATGAACTAGGTAAATATTTAAAATCTAATGGAAAAAAAAAGAATTCATTAATCGAATTAGCCTACGATAAAAATGTGCCAATTTTTTGCCCAGCTTTCACTGATAGTTCTGCTGGATTTGGTTTAGTAATGCACCAAGAAAGAAACCCTAAAAATCATCTCACTATTGACTCAATAAAAGAATTTAGAGAATTAACAGAAATTAAAATACAATCAAATGTGTCTGGATTAATGATGGTTGGCGGAGGTGTACCAAAAAACTTCGTACAAGATACTGTAATATGCGCAGAATTATTAGATAAGAAAATTGAAATGCATAAATATGCTGTGCAAATTACAGTTGCAGATAGTCGGGACGGTGCGTGTAGCAGCTCAACGCTTAAAGAAGCTAGTTCGTGGGGGAAAGTTGATACTGTACAAGAGCAAATGGTATATGCTGAAGCCACTTCTGTAATGCCACTAATAGCAAGTGATGCCTATCACCGTAGGTTTTGGGAAAAAAGACCAATTAGAAATTTTTCCAAAATATTTAATTAATGAAAATTCTTAAGTCATCGGAAGGATTTTTAGGACTACCAAAAGAAATTAAAAGCAAAAATAAGGTTTGTATTATTCCCTTTGGCCTTGAAAAAACTATAAGCTACATTGGTGGGACCAAATTTGGTCCAAAAAAAATTATTCAAGCTTCACATCAAGTAGAGCTATTTGATGAAGAATTAGAAAAAGAAACCTATAAAAAGTTTAATATTAAAACTCTTAAAATTGAAAAAATTAATAAACAATTAAATCGTGCTCATATGCAGTTAACTAATTTAGTAGATAAAAATTTAAAATTGAATTATTTTCCAGTTATTCTTGGTGGCGAACATTCAATCACACCAGCAATAATAAAATCATATAAAAAAAAATATTCAAGACTAACTATTCTTCACATAGATGCTCATGCTGATTTGAGGAATGAATATTCTGGTAATAAAAATTCCCATGCATCAGCTATACGAAGATGTTTAGATTATAAAAATATTGACATTGTATCTCTTGGTATAAGAAATTTATGTCAAGAAGAATTTAAATTCATAAAGAAAAATAAAAAAAGAATTAAAATTTTTTGGGGGAAAGATTTGTCTAACTGGAAAATGTCAGAATTAAAAAAATCTATTAAAAATAAGAATGTTTATTTAACATTTGATTTAGATGCTTTTGACTCTAGTTTAATGCCAGCAACAGGTACACCGGAGCCAGGTGGTTTATTTTGGAATGATGCAATTAAAATACTCAAAGTAATTTTTCAAAATAGTACTGTTATAGGTGTAGATGTCAACGAGTTGGCACCAAAGCCAAATCTCCATGCATGTGAATTTCTGGCAGCAAAACTTGTTTATAAAATGTTATCCTATAAATTTGCTAATTGAGAGTTTGACCATTCAATTTTTATTATTGCACCAGCATTTTTACTATTATCAAAAGTTACATTTGAAAAACATCTCTCTAATAAATTTTTTGCAATAAAGATTCCTAGGCCCATTCCTTGTTCATTTTTTTTAATATTCTCAGAATTTATGTATGGTTGTCCCAAATTTGATATAATTTTTTCATCAAAACCTTTACCATCATCTTCAATAGTAATTGTAGTGCTATTCATTTTCTGATTAATTTCTATATTAATTTTTGTTTTAGAAAATTTTATTGCATTTTCAATAAAATTTCTCAATGCATAGCTTATTTCTGTTTTTTTTGTCATTTTTAATCTTTGATTTAAAGATAAATTAGACACAATAATTTCTTTATTAGATTTATTTTCTAATGAAAAGATAATTTCATTAATAAGTTCTTTTGGCGAAACGTTAGAAATAAATTGATCTTGTTGTTTTCTTTCGGCAATATCTTTCAAAATTGAGCTACATCTTGAAACTTGATTTATTAAGAGATTAATATCATCTTTCGTTGACTTATTATTTGCAAGTTGTTTCTGCAATTCTTTTCCCACTAATGAAATAGTTGCTAGTGGTGTTGCGAGCTCGTGGACTGCGGCAGCGGCCATTCCACCGACTGAATTAACAACTCTTTCATTATTTAACTCTTGTTCGAGTTTATTATAAGCGCCAACCCTAACTCTATTATCTCTACCTAATTGATAAGCATAGTTACCTAAAAATATTATTCCTATTGTCAAAGACAACCACATGCCAAGTTCATAAAACTTAGGTAAATTTAATTCAATACCTTTAGGACTTGGTAGGGGCATGTGATAAAACGCAATCACTGTTGAAAATATTATTGAGCAAATAATAATAAATTGGCTACTGCCTCTAGATAAATAAGTAACTGCTATAGTGGTCGGAACTATAATTAAAATTGAAAATGGATTAGATAATCCTCCAGTTATGAATAATAATATTATAAGCTGAATTAAATCATAAAATATACTAATTGTTGCATAAAAATTATTTATCGTTACAAAACGCCTTTTATTTATTTCCAAGTAAATGTTAACCAAAACTGAAAAAGAGATCAATATTAGAGTTTCGAAATAAAGAAACTTAAACTTAAGAACATAATACACAAATGATACAGTTGAAAATTGTCCAATAATAGCAATCCATCTGATATTGATTAGCGTCTCTAAGGTGATTCTTAAGTTTTTAGGATTAATTTGCTCTTTAAAAAACATATTCAAATGTCTAAGTTTGCGACATTTATAGCATTTAAATTAATAAATTTTTTTCTTTTAGAAACATCTTCACCCATAAGTGTAAGAAAAATTTCATCATCGGTTTCTGATGGCGAGGAGCTATTACCATTAACATCAGAGTAATTTACTTTAAGTAATGAATTATTTTCTGGATTTAAAGTTGTTTCCCACAATTCATCAGGATTCATTTCACCCAACCCTTTAAACCTTTGTAAAGACAGATTTTGCTTCCCGATTGATACAACCGATTCAATAAATTTTATAAAACTGATTGTTATATGTACTTTATCGCCTTCAGTAACGATACAAGTATTAGTAAAGTTTTTTGCAATTTTGTTAAATGAACTTATTTTTCTTAATAAAACATCGTTGCCCATAAATTTTGTGCTTAATTTCTTCACTAACTTTTCATGATAAAAATCTCTTTTTAAAACAAACATATCATTTTCAAATAAACCAAACCATTTGGCCTCATCTTTATTTATATTAGCATTTAGTTGTTTTGCTACTGCTGTCATTGCTCCAATTTTTTTTTTGTCATCTTTGTCGTCCAAAATTAAAATTTTATTATCTTTTTCAGTAAATGCCCCTATCATAATTAATTGCTCGAGAATTTCATGGTCACCATCAACTGATTTAATTATATTGTATAAATCAAAACAAATATTTAAAAAGTTTTTTTCAAAATTAAATTTTTTTGCTCCTTTAAATTCTATGTTTGTAATTTTTTCAAAGGAATTTTTTATAGCTAATTTTTCTAGTTCCTTATCGCTTTTTAAATACCTCACAGTTTTTCCAATTTTGATTTTATATAAAGGAGGTTGAGCAATATAAATATGACCTTGTTTGATAAGTTGGTTAAAAGGTTTATTATTAAAGAATGTAAGTAATAAAGTTCTTATATGAGACCCATCAACATCAGCATCTGTCATAATAACGATCTTACCATATCTTAATCTTTCTAGTTCAAATGGTTCGACACCTGTTCCTATTGCGTTAATTAAGGTGACAATTTCATTAGATGATAACATTTTTGCAAATATTTTTTTTCCTTTTGATGTATCATTTTTAGCTTCAGCGAAAGTATTTAATATCTTTCCTCTCAATGGTAAAACAGCTTGAAACTCTCTGTTCCTAGCCTGCTTTGCTGAACCACCTGCAGAATCACCCTCTACAATAAATAACTCAGTCATATTTAAATCATTTGACTGGCAATCGGCTAGCTTACCCGGTAAACTAGTTATATCAATAGCATTTTTACGTCTAACATTTTCTCGCGCTTTACGCGCCACCTCTCTTGCTAATGCAGCTTGAATAATTTTCCCAATAATAACTTTTGCAAATTTCGGGTTCTGATCAAACCAGAGAGAAATTTTTTCGCTTGTTATTGCTTCAACGACAGGGCGTACTTCTGACGATACAAGTTTTTCTTTTGTTTGAGATGAAAATTTTGGGTCAGGAACTTTGACTGATAATACACAAATCAAACCTTCTCGAACATCATCTCCTGTTATTGTTACTTTATCTTTTTTTAAAAGTCCGTAATCATTTGCATATTTATTAATAAGCCTAGTGATAGAATTTCTAAATCCTAATAGATGAGTTCCACCATCTTTTTGAGGAATGTTATTTGTATAACATAAAACATTTTCATTATAAGTGCTATTCCATAATAAAGCACATTCTACATCCACATTATTTTTGCTGGCGTTATAATATAAAGGATCTTTGAGTACAGGATCATTAGACTCGTCTTTAATTTTACTTTTTAATTTGTTTAAATCTTGAACAAACTCTTTGACTCCACCATTATATTGAAAATTTAACTTTGAAAATTTTTCATTTCTATTATCTACAAGCTCTATTTTGAGTCCTTTATTTAAATATGCGAGTTCTTTTAAACGACGCTCAAGGATTGGTAGGTTAAACTTTGTATCTGAAAATATTTTTCTTGATGGTAAAAAAGTAATATTTGTTCCTTGAAGGTCTGATTTTCCTATTTCTTTTAAAGGTTCTTTCGTTACACCATTTTCAAATTCAATAAAAAATTTTTTTTTTTCTCTAAATATTTCAACTTTTAAAGTTTCGGATAAAGCATTTACTACCGAAACACCTACGCCATGAAGTCCACCTGATACTTTATAAGTATCGTGATCAAATTTTCCTCCAGCATGTAATTGTGTCATAATAACTTCTGCTGCAGACATTTTCTCTGTTTTATGTATTTCTACAGGTATACCTCTCCCATTGTCAGATACGCTTACTGAATTATTTTTATTAATTTTTACTACTACTGTATTACAATAGCCTGCTAGTGCTTCATCGATCGCATTATCTACAACTTCGAAAACCATATGATGCAAACCTGATCCATCATCAGTATCGCCAATATACATACCTGGGCGTTTTCTAACTGCATCTAAACCTTTTAGAACTTTTATCGAATCTGCTCCGTATTCATTTTTTTTTATAGCTGTTCTAGACATTTTTTTTTGTTAGATTTAACAAACTTATTATATCATTTTTAGATGTAAAAAAGGAGCCCTAGATCACTGCAAATGTATAAAAAAACCTTTTTTTTCAATGACTTGGAACAAGTTTTTATTAGTTCCAGTATACCAAATTTGAGTATCAAATTTATCCACCTCATTAAATAACTTTTCAAAATTTGAATTATCCATGTGAGAAACAGCTTCATCTAATAAAAGAATAAATTCTTTATCATTATCTTTTAATTTCCAACAATTTGCTAAAATCATTGTTAATAAAGATGATTTTTGTTCTCCAGTTGAGCAATAATCTGTACTCGTTTTATTTTCTTGATCAAAAAAAATGATTCTGTCTGAATTAATGCTGAAATTCATTCTTTTGGTAATTTCGTCTAGTTGCCTTTTGTTTTTTAATTCATTTACAAATAAATTTATTGAATCATTTTTGTCAGTTAAATCTGTGAACAAATTATTACTGAATTCTATTTTAATTTCTCTAAATTTTTTTAATTTTATATCTATTGTATTATTTAATTCTTCAGCATATTTTCGTCTTAAAGTAAAAATATCATAAATATTTTCAGCAACTTTTCTTTCTAAAATGTGTAACCATTTTTCATCTTTTGAACTTTTCAATACTCGCAGCCTTTCCGCTGAATTTTTTTTATATGCTAGAATACTTTTACTAAAATATTGATCACTTTGTGAAATCATTTTATCAATAAAATTTCTTTTTAGGGATTGTCCTTCATACATAATTTTATCCATGTGTGGTGTTAGCCATATAAAATTAATAAATTTCTTTATACCTAATAGTGATATATTGTTATTATCCAATAAGATTTTTTTTTTTAATTTAGAATCTTCTCTCACTATTTCATAAATGAAATTGTAAAAAATGTTTTTAGCACTTAGCTCAATCTTAACTTTTGTGTTAACTGCGTTAGACTCGTTGATTGGAAAAATATCATCCAAACCGTTACCTCTTAAACCCTTTGTATTTGAAAAAAAAGCAAAACTATCTAGTAAGTTTGTTTTACCTACACCATTTTTTCCATATATAATAATATGTTTAAATTGATGATTAATTGAAAGATTGTATTTTTTATAGGATTTAAAATTTCTTATTTGTATTTTTTCAATACGCGCCATTTATCATTTTTTAAATTACACGCATTGGCATAATAATATAAGTACTAAGAGGGTCACTTTCATCTTTTATACATGTGGGTGAAGTTGCGTCTTTAAGCATTAATGTAATATCCTTACTTTCTAAAACATTTGCAACATCAATTAAATAATTAGAGTTAAATCCAATCTCCATAGCCTCACCTTTATATTGTGTCTGGACTTCTTCAATACCATCTCCTGCTATTGAATCATTAATGAGAAATTTCATTATTCCATTATTTAAGGATATTTTGATGACACCTTTTCTATCTGATGATAGTGATTTCAATCTATCAAGTGCACTAATAAATTCTTCAATGTTTGATTTTGCTGAAACTCTTTCATCTTTAGGTATAACTTTTTCATAATCAGGAAATTTTCCATCAATAACTTTGGAAATTAAAACTATTTCTTTATAAAGAAATTTTATTTTAGATTTTGTTGATAGTATTTTTAAATTAATCGAATCTTCATCTATTATTGTTAATAATTCGTACACAGTTTTTTTGGGTAAAATTATTGGTTGAAAATATTTATTTCCCTTTATTGCAATTGCTGACTTGCTTAAACGGTGACCGTCTGTAGCTACTGCTACAAGTTCGTCCTTTCCTTCTTGTCTATCTAAATAAATACCATTCAAGTAATGTCTTGTTTCATCATTTGATATTGAAAATTTTGTTTTGTTAATTATTTTTAAAAATTCATAAGATGGAACTTCTAGATATTGTTCATCCATATTGTCTTCTAAAACTGGAAATTCATCTGGGGGAATACATGTAAGATTAAAATCAGACCTACCGGAAATTAACTTTAATCTATTATTGTCTTTTAAAGATAAATGTAAAGATGATCCTGTTTTTAATTTCCTTACAATATCATATATTACCTGAGCAGTTGTTGTGGTGGACCCTTCCGCTATTGTATTACATGATATATTTTCTGTTATGATTATATCTAAGTCGGTTGCTGTAATTTTTAAAAAACTATTTGTAGCCTCTAACATTACATTGCCAAGAATAGGTAATGTATTTTTTTTTTCAACAACACCCTGAACATGAGCAAGTGCTTTTAAAAAAACATCCCTGTCTATCTTAAATTCCATCTATCTTTTAATTATTCTATCTGTGATACTTTGTACTTCATGCTCAAATTGTCTATCTTTAGACATTAGCTCCTCAATTTTTTTAATTGCATGAATTACAGTGGTATGATCTCTTCCTGTAAATTTTCTACCAATCTCTGGTAATGATTTGGTGGTTAGTTTTTTTGATAAATACATAGCTATCTGCCTAGGGCGAGCGATATGTCTTGAACGTCGTGCAGATAAAAAATCATTCATAGATAAATTATAGAAAGCCACAACAAATTTTTGTATATCTTCAATACTAATTACTGACTGCATATTGTTTAAAAGATCTTTCAAAATTAACTTGGCATCTTGTAACGTTGGGGTTTTATTTTGTATTCTCGCTGATGCAATAATTCTGTTTAAAACTCCCAGCATATCTCTAATACTGGATTTAAATTCATTCGAAATAAAAGATAATATTTCATCATTAATTAATATTTCGTTTCCAAAATGGTTTTTTTCAGCTAAACATCTATTTTTTAAAATCGCTAATCTTAAACCTATGTCTGGTTGCTGAACATCGACAACTAAACCTCCTGATAATCTAGATTTTATTCTATCTTGAATGCGATCTAATTCATTTGGAGAACGATCGCAAGAAATTACTACCTGTGACTGATTTTCCAACAAACTATTAAAAGTATAAAAAAACTCTTCTTGTGTGACCTCTTTACCACTAATAAACTGGATATCATCCAACACTAAAACATCCGCATTCCTAAAAATTTCCTTAAATTTATGAGTGTCTTTATTTTTAATTGATTTAACAAATTGATACATGAATCTTTCTGCTGATAAATATATTACTTTTTTATCCATTTGTTTTAACTTATTTCCTATAGCATTCAAAATATGAGTTTTTCCTAATCCTACACCACCATAAATATATAGAGGATTATAATGGCCAAGACTCTCTGTTACTCTTTTTGCAGCAGAAAAAGCTAATTGATTACTTTCACCAGTAACAAAACTCTCAAAATTTAATCTTGGATCAATTCTATTAATGCCATAATTAGTATCTTTTAAATCAATTACTTTTGTACCTGATCCAAAATCTAATATATTCGTAGATCTCTTATCATCAAAAATTTCATTGATTTCAAATTGTATTCTGGAGACTGTATTATCTAATTTTTGATAATGATCTAAAATTTTATCAGCGTAATGTGATACTATCCAGTCTCTAACAAATCTAGTTTTTACAACTAATATTAATGATGCGAAATCTATTCCTTTAGCTTCTACATTCTGTATCCAGCTTTTATAAACGTCTAATCCGTAACTTTCTTTTAATTTTTGTTGAACAATTACCCAATTTTTTTTTATATCTTCGTTAATTTGTAAAGCAGATGAATTTTCCATGAAGTAGTCTTTTAGAACCAACCAATTTTTTAAGCAACAAAAAAAATAAAAAAAAAAATTATCAACTTTAGATTGTGAAAATCTTGTATCAAATTTTACTTAAAGAAAAATAAAATCTTAGATTGAATTTTAAAACGTTAAGTTGAATACAAAATTTTAAAATTCGTAATCAATAAACTTATTTCATTAATGATATTTTTTTAGCTGTTCTAGAAATTTTTCGTGATGCAGTTAATCTTCGTATAGAACCTTTTTTTGAGACTTTCATGAGTTTTGATTGGAAACTATTATAAAGTTTATTTGCTTTGGCTTTATCACCGCTTTTAATTGCATTTTCTATTTCTGAAATAGCGCTTTTATATTTTCCTAGTTTTATACGATTAATACTAGTTTTAATTTTGATTACTTTTGTTTTTTTTTTTTGCTGATGATGTATTTGCCATTATAATCGATTGGCAGGTTATATAATTTTTTTAACCTTGGTCAATACTATGTTTGACATTTAGCGCAATAAAATATCGATCTTCCTGCCTGAATTATACGTCTAATTTTGCTCTTACAACTTAACTTTGCACACTTTAATCCCTCTCGATCATAAACTTTAAAATTATTCTGGTAAGAACCAGTCTTCCCCTCTGAGTTGTGATAATTTTTTATGGTCGATCCACCTAGAACTATCGCATTTTTAAGAATTTTTTTGATCGATTTAACTAATTTTTTTATTTCATCATCTTTAAGAGCATGACCTGGTTTTTCGGGTTTTATTTTACTTAAATATAAAGCCTCATTCACATAAATATTACCAAGTCCGGCAACAACCGATTGGTTCATTAATAAATTTTTTATTGACGTTTTTTTATTGTAAATTTTTTTTTTTAAATAATTGGAACAAAATTGATTTGTTAATGGTTCGCAACCTAATCTTAAAAGATGGCTTGAGTGTGTTAAATTATTTTTATTTATCTTTTTAATAAAACCAAACTTTCTTATATCATTATAAATTAGGTTAAATTTATCAAAATCAATTTTTATGTGGTTATGTTTAATGATAATGTTTGAATTATTGTAAAAGCTAGTATCAATTTTTTTATTTTTATTTTTCATAAAATAAAATCTGCCAGTCATTCCAAGATGAATGAGAAGAACATGATTATCATTGAAAAATATCAAAATGTATTTTGACCGTCTTTCAATTTTTTTAATAGTCTTTCCAATTAGATCTCCTAATTTTTCTTTTTTCAAATTATAGCGTAGTTTTGGATTAATAATTGTCACACTTTTAACTTTTTTTAGTAAAATTTGTTTTGATAAGCTTCTTTTAGTTATCTCTACTTCTGGAAGTTCTGGCATATAATTTTTTTTTTTATAAACTAAATTTTTAACAAATTATGAAAAATATTCACCATTACAAGAATAAAGATTATGTAAATAATATTTTTGATAATGCTTACAAAAATTACGATTTAATGAATGATATAATGTCATTAGGATCACACAGATTATGGAAACATGAATTTGTAAACAGCATAGATTTGGATTTAAATCATAAAATAGTTGATATGGCATCTGGAACTGGGGATATTTCGAAACTTGTTTTGAAAAAAAATAAAAATCAAAATATTTACCGGATTGAGCCAAATTTTAATATGTTGAATCATACTATTTCAAAATTCTCTAAATTTCAAAAAGTTATAAATATTTGTAGTTATGCTGAAAATATTCCGCTCAGGTGTGGTACCATTGATACTTATATGATTAGTTTTGGATTGCGTAATTTTACTAAGATAGACTGCGCAATTGATGAAGCATTTAGAGTTTTAAAAAGTGGTGGAAGTTTTGTTTGCTTAGAATTTTATAAAGTAAATAATCCTCTAGTAAAAAATTTTTATAGTTTGTATTCTAAAACTATTCCTTTTTTTGGAAGGATATTTAATCAAGACTCTAAACCTTATGAATATTTAGTAAAAAGTATCGAAGATTTTTATTCTCAAAATGAAATAAAAAATAAATTAGAAAAGGTTGGTTTCAAGAATGTGAATTTTAAAAATATTTTTGGTGGAATTGCATCTATTCATTATGCCTGGAAATTAAATGATTAAAAAAATAGCTATCCTATTAAAAATTGGGAGAGCTCTAGCAAAATCATCAACATTGGACTATTTTCAAGAATTATATAGACCTAATTTTATTATAAGAGCATTTATAAAAATATTTGGATTTTCATCTTTTAGAAAAAAAAGCTTGGACAGCAAAAGCGTTGGAACAAGATTGGCTGGCGCTTTAAAAAAGCTTGGTCCAACGTTCATCAAGCTTGGTCAGTTCTTAGGAACGAGACCAGATATTGTGGGTAATGATCTTGCTAAAGAATTGCAGAGTCTACAAGACGATTTGCCACCATTTGATATGTCAATAGCAAAAAAAACAATCAAAGAAGAAATCGGAGAAGAAAAATTTAATCAAATCAAAGATTTAACCCAACCAATAGCAGCGGCCTCTATTGCTCAAGTTCATTTCGCTAAAATTAATGGAGAAGAATATGCAATCAAAATATTAAGGCCCGGTATTGAAAAAAAGTTCAATGAAGAACTTGATGCTCTCATGTTATTCTCTTCAATTATCGAGTCAATTTTACCGCGAACACGACGCCTAAGACTAATCGAGGTTGTACATTTACTCAAAGAAATTACAGCAATCGAAATGGATTTAAGATTTGAAGGATCTGCCGCAAGTGAATTAGAAAATAATACTATTTCTGATCCAAACTTCATTGTCCCCAAGATTAATTGGGACTTTACATCAAGGCGAATTTTAACATCTCAAAAAGTGAAAGGTATAAGTATTAAGGATCTCAATAAAATAGATGAACTAAAGATTGATAAAAAAAAATTAGCCAAAGATATTATTCAAAATTTTCTCAGACAAGCTGTCGGTGATGGTTTTTTTCATGGTGACATGCATCAAGGTAACTTATTTGTAGATAAAGACGGCAATATAATTCCTGTCGATTTTGGAATTATGGGAAGATTAGATGTTAACAATCGAAAATATCTTGCTGAAATATTGTATGGTTTCATTAAACGAGATTATGAAAAAGTGGCTGATGTTCACTTTGTTGCTGGCTTAGTTCCACAAGATCAATCAAGGGAGTCTTTTTCACAAGCTTTAAGATCAATTGGCGAACCTATTTTTGGCCAATCTATAAAAAATATATCTGCTGGAAAACTTTTAGCACAATTATTTGAAGTTACCGAACAATTTAATATGGCTACACAACCTCAACTTCTTCTTCTACAAAAAACTATGGTAGTCGTCGAAGGCGTTGCAAGAACTTTAGATGAAGATGCAAATATATGGAAAATTTCAAAACCTGTCTTAGAGGGTTGGCTTAAACAAGAAGTAGGGCCTGAAGCAAAATTTAAACAGGTTGTTGAAACGACAAATAAGGTAATTGATAGATTACCCGAACTACCAATCATGATGGACAAAGCTTCTAAAGCTTTAGAGTTATTAGCCGCAGGTACTGTGGCCTCCAATAATGAAATTGCTAAAAAATTTGAATATGAAAAGTTAAAAATTAAAAACCAACAAAACAACATTATCATTTTTATTTTATTGGTAGTAATTTCTCTACTAATAATATTTAATTAAATTATATATGGATAAATCGAAAAAAATTTTATTAATCATTTCTGGTGGAATTGCTGCATACAAAATTTTAGATTTAATCAGAGGGCTTGTTTCTCAAAATTTTGAAATTAAAACTATTTTAACAAAAACTGCTACCGAATTTGTAACACCATTATCAATTGCGTCATTATCAAAAAATAAAGTTTATCTGAACAAATTTGATTTAAATGAAGAAATTGAAATGGACCACATCGCTTTATCAAGATGGGCGGATTTAATTCTTATAGCTCCAGCCACTGCAAATATAATAGAAAATATAGCAAATGGTTCAGCTAATGACTTTATAAATACTGTCATTTTAGCTTCTAATAAAAAAATTTTTTTAGCTCCTGCGATGAATGTTAAAATGTGGGTAAATAAAGCAACCCAAACAAATGTTACCAAACTAAAATTAAGAGAATTTGTTTTCATCGGTCCATCTGTTGGTAAATTGGCATGTGGTGAACATGGTGAAGGCAGAATGGTAAGTATCAGTGAAATTGAGCTTGTAATAAAAAACTATTTTAACAAAAATTTTAATTTAAAAGCTTTGGTAACTGCTGGTCCAACTAGAGAATATATTGACCCTATAAGATATATTTCAAATGAGTCATCTGGGCTGCAAGGATATCATCTCGCAAAAAAAATGAGTGAGTCTGGCATACAAACTAAGTTAATTTTAGGCCCATCCAAAATTAAGATAGATGAAAATTTAGATGTCACACAAGTTACTACTGCGAACGAAATGTTAGAAGCTGTGAAAAAAAGTTTACCAGTAGATATTGCAATTTTTTCAGCTGCTGTTTCTGATTTTAGAACAGAACAAAAGCAGTTTAAAATAAAAAAAGATAATTCTGAACTTAGCATCAACTTAAAAGAAAATATAGACATTTTAAAATTTGTAAGCACTCATAATTCTCTTAGACCTAAATTAGTAATTGGTTTTGCAGCTGAAACAAATGACGTTATTAGGTTTGCCAAAAAAAAACTTAAGGAAAAACATTGCGATTGGATAATTGCAAATGATGTATCTGATAAATCTATAGGATTTAATTCCAATCAAAATGAAGTTTCAGTAATTCAACAATGTAGTCAAATAGAAAACATCTCTAAACGGGATAAATCTGAAATTGCTTCAATTTTAGTCCAAAAAATTTTAAAAAAATTCTCAATTAATGAAAAGCAAAGTTTTAATTAAAAAATTAAATAGTAGTGTTAATATTCCTGAATATAAAACTGCTGGTTCCTCAGGATTAGATCTTGAAGCATTTATTCATGAAAACCTTATATTAAAACCAAATCAAACAGTAATAGTTCCGACTGGGCTTTCTATTGCTATAGATAACAATCTAGAAATTCAAATAAGACCCAGATCCGGATTGGCAGTAAAAAGCAATATTTCAGTTCTAAATACGCCAGGAACAATTGATGCAGATTATAGAGGAGAAATAAAAGTCATTTTGATTAATCTTGGTGAAAAAGACTTTATTATTAAAAAAGGCGATCGTATTGCGCAGATGGTTATTTGTCCAATAATTAAAGCTGAAATTGAAGTAGTTAATGAATTACCTGAAACCCTTCGTGGTAATTCAGGTTTTGGATCAACTGGAGTAAATTAATGAAATTAACAAATGATCAAATTGAGAGATACAAAGGTCAAATAAATTTAAAAAAAATTAATATTCAAGGGCAAATTAAATTAAAAAAACAAAATGTATTGATTATTGGAGCTGGTGGTGTTGGATCTCCTGTAGCCTTATTTCTTGCTAGAGCGGGTATAACATCATTTGGCATAGTAGATTATGATAAAGTTAGTAAGAGTAATTTACATAGGCAAGTTTTATTTGATCAAAAAGACATTGGTAAAAAAAAAGTATTAGTAACAAAAAAAAAAATTCTATTAATTGATAAAAATATTAAAATTAAAACTTATGATACAAAAGTTAATCGAGTAAATTTGAAATCAATTATTAAAGATTATGATTATATTATAGATGGAACTGATAATTTTACTTCAAAATTAAATATAAATGATGCATGTTCATTTCAAAAGAAAAAATTATTTATTGGTTCTGTAAGCCAATTCGATGCTCACATATTTTTTTTTGATTTTTCAAAAAAGGGACCTTGTCTCAGATGTTTCATGCCAAGAGCGCCACAACATTCTCTGAGTTGTCAAGACGATGGAATTTTGGGTACTGTGACCGGAATAGTGGGTACAATAATATCAAATGAACTAATTAAGGATACAGTCGGTTTATATTCAAATTTAAAAAATGAAACATTTATAATTAACTTAGAAAAGTTATTATTTAGAAAAGTAAAAATTAAAAATAGTGCAAATTGTAAAAATCATGATTAGATTTTTATTATTATTTTCTATCTTTTTTTTTATTTCAAATAGTGCGCTAAGTGATTTACAAAGTTTAAAAAATAACAGAGTAAATGTTAGATTGGGACCGTCCATAAGTTATCCAATAAAATTTATTTATAAAAAAAAATATTTACCTGTAATCATTATTGACCAGCACTATAATTGGAGGAAGATCAAAGATTATGAAAGTGATACTGGTTGGGTACATATTTCACAATTGTCAAAAACAAAAACTACTGTAACTACAAAAAATAATGATGTAGTTTTTTCAAGACCATCAATTTATTCAAAGCCCAAAGTAAAATTAGAAATATATAAAGTATTGATCATTAAGGAATGTAATAAGATATGGTGCAAAGTTAAAAATTCAAAGATTTCTGGATGGATTAAAAAACAGCATCTATGGGGGGTAAAAGAATATTATTCTAATTAATAATATTTTATTTTTTGTTTTATTAAGTTGGATCATCAAGTATAAGACATCTCTCAATGAAAAACAAAAATTCCTTTAATTATAATGAATTAATATCTTGTGCCAACGGTGAAATGTTTGGTCTAGGAAACGCCCGACTTCCTTCACCTCCAATGCTCATGTTTGATCGTATCACTAGTATTACGGAAGATGGTGGTGCATTTGGTAAGGGATATATCGAGGCTGAACTAGATATTAAGAAAGATTTATGGTTCTTTGATTGCCATTTTAAAACAGATCCTGTTATGCCAGGATGCTTAGGTTTAGACGCGATGTGGCAACTTGTAGGTTTTTTTTTAGGTTGGGTTGGTAATTTAGGAAAAGGTCGTGCTTTAGGTGTGGGAGAAGTGAAATTCACGGGGGAAGTTCTAAAAAATAACAAATCAGCAAAATATATTATTGAAATGAAAAGAATCATTAAAAAAGGAGAAACCACAGTTGGGCTAGCAAACGGTATCCTTTTAATTGACGATAAAAAAATATATAGTACGAAAAATTTAAAAGTAGGGTTATTTAAAAGTCAAATATGAAAAGGGTAGTTATTACTGGACTTGGTATTGTATCATGTTTGGGAAACAATCAGAATGAAGTTTACGAGTCACTTATCAATTCAAAATCAGGTATAACTTTTAATGAAGAATACAAAGAATATAATTTAAAAAGTCACGTTCATGGAAAGCCCAAAATAAATTTTAACGATCATATTGACCGTAAAGTTGTAAGATTTATGGGTGCAGGATCTGCATATAATTATATAGCAATGTCTGAAGCCGTTAAAGATTCAGGATTAAACGAAGATGAAGTGAGTAATGTAAATACAGGTATGGTAATGGGTTCAGGTGGACCTTCTATAGAAAACGTAATCTTAGCTGCTGATAAAACCAGAGAGAAAAATCCAAAAAAAATGGGACCGTTTATAGTTCCAAGGACTATGGCTAGTACAGCTTCGGCAACTTTAGCAACACCTTTTAAAATTAAAGGAACAAATTATACAATTAGTTCCGCGTGCGCAACAAGTGGACATTGCATAGGTAATGCTATGGAGTTAATTCAGTATGGAAAGCAAAAAATTATATTTGCAGGCGGTAGTGATGAAGTACATTTCGCCATGACTGCTATGTTTGATGCAATGACTGCACTTTCATCTAAATATAACGATGATCCAACTAAAGCTTCTAGACCATATGACAAAAATCGAGACGGATTCGTGATATCTGGTGGTGGTGGTGTATTAGTCTTAGAAGAGTACGAACATGCAAAAGCTAGAGGAGCAAAGATGTACGGTGAAATCACAGGTTATGGCGCTACATCAGATGGGTATGATATGGTTGCTCCCTCTGGGGAAGGCGCAATTCGATGTATGCAAATGGCTCTTAAAACATCAGATAAAAAAATAGATTATTTAAATACACATGGAACATCAACGCCTGTGGGAGATGTAACAGAATTGAAAGCTGTTGGTGAAGTATTTAAAAATCAAATCCCAAAAATTAGTTCGACTAAATCATTATCTGGACACTCACTGGGCGCAACATCGGTTCATGAAGCAATATATAGTTTAATAATGATGAAAAATAATTTTATATCAGCTTCAATGAATATTGCAGAAATTGATGAAGAAGCAAAAAATTTTCCAATTGTTCAAAAAGTTGAAAAAGATGTCATACTAAATGCAATAATGTCTAATAGTTTTGGTTTTGGTGGAACAAATGCAACGCTAGTTTTTGAGAAAATTTAATATGCTTTTAAAAGGAAAAAAAGGCTTAATAATGGGTGTTGCTAATGACAGATCAATTGCCTGGGGAATTTCTAAAAAGCTTGCAGAGCATGGTGCTGAGCTTGCTTTTACTTATGTTGGTGATGCCTTGAAAAAAAGAGTGATTCCACTAGCTGAATCCTTAGGTTCAAAATTTACATTAGATTGCAATGTAGAAAATAAAGAGCAAATTATAAATACCTTTCAAGAAATTAAGAATCAATGGGGCAGTTTAGATTTTATTGTGCATGCTGTAGCTTTCTCAGATAAATCCGAATTATCGGGTGAATATTTAAATACTACCAGAAATAATTTTTTGAGAAGTATGTTAATCTCGTGTTTTTCATTTACTGAAATTGCTAAGGAGGCAGCGCCACTTATGGAGAAGAATGGAAGTATGATTACACTCACCTACGAATCTTCCAAGACTATTCCAAACTATAATGTTATGGGTGTTTGCAAATCTGCTCTTGAAACAAGTACAAAATATTTAGCAAGAGATCTTGGAAAAAGGGGTATTAGGGTAAATGCAATAAGTGCTGGACCCATAAAAACTCTCGCAGCTTCAGCTATTGGAGATGCGAAATTCTTATACAAATGGAATGAGGATCATTCGTTTTTAAAACGAAATGTAAATATAGACGATGTTGGAAATTCCGCATTATATCTCTTAAGCGACTTAGCAGGGGGTGTTACAGGTGAGATACATTATGTTGATGCGGGCTACAACAAAGTAGGTATGCCTGATCCTAGAAATATGTCTTGAAAAAATTAGTTTCTTTGTATCTTTTTGATTATATTTAATTTTTTCCTTTAAAGTATAAATTATTTTAGAATTTTTTAAAAAATGATTAATATATAATTGTAAAATTCAATAACACGTGACTAATTTAATCAGGAGCAAGACATCATGAAACTTGATAAATTGATAAATTGAATTTTACGAATCTAAAGCCTCTTTAATAGAAAGCTTTACTTTTCCACGATCAAATCCAATAACTTTAACTGTGACTTCATCACCTTCTTTTACAACATCAGTTACTTTCTCGACTCTCTTTGATGCAAGTTGTGAAATGTGGACAAGACCATCTTGTTTACCTAAGAAATTAACAAATGCTCCAAAGTCCATAATTTTAACAATTTTACCTTTGTAAATTTTACCAATTTCAGGCTTTGCTGTTATATCTTTAATCATCTGCATTGCTTTATTTCTAGACTCCTCATCTGGGGCAGAAACAGTTACTATACCTTCATCATTAATATCGACTTTAGCACCTGAAAACTCAACAATTTCTCTAATCGTAGCACCACCTTTTCCGATTACAGCCGCAATATCTTTTTTATCAACCTGAATTTTTTCCATTTTTGGAGTATATTCCGAGACTTCTGCATTTGATTTGCTTATTGATTTATTCATTTCTTTCAGAATATCTATACGGCCTTGCTTTGCTTGGCTTAATGCCTTTTCCATAATTTCAAAAGTTATCCCTGTTATTTTAATATCCATCTGCAATGATGTTATTCCTTCTTCTGTACCAGCAACTTTAAAATCCATGTCACCTAAATGATCTTCGTCTCCTAAAATGTCACTCAAAACTGAAAACTTTTCGTTTTCTTTAATTAATCCCATTGCAATACCAGCTATTGGTTTTTTAATTGGCACGCCTGCATGCATTAATGACATTGATGTCCCACAAACAGTTGCCATTGAAGATGAACCATTAGATTCTGTTATTTCAGAAACAACTCTGATCGTGTAAGGAAATTCCTCAGCTATTGGTAATGAAGCATTAAGTGCTCTCCATGCCAATTTACCGTGACCAATTTCTCTTCTACCTGTTCCAATTCTTCCAACTTCGCCTACTGAAAACGGCGGAAAATTATAGTGTAACATAAATCTTGATCTTTGCATTCCCTCTAAACTTTCGGTTCTTTGTTCGTCATCAGGAGTTGCTAGCGTTGTAGTTACAATTGCTTGTGTTTCTCCTCTTGTGAACAGTGAAGATCCATGAGCTCTTGGTAAAATTCCCACCTCGCATTGAATTTGTCTTACCTGATCTAATTTTCTCCCATCTATTCTAATTTTGTTTTGTAAAATCTTCGTTCTAACGATATCTTTTTCAAGATTTTTAAACTGATCCATAATTTCAATTTTAGTATATGTTTCATTGCCTTCAAAATTAGTTTGTATAATTTCTTTAACTTCATTGATCAAACTACCTCTAATTTTTTTATCTTTTTCTGAGAATGCTTCTTCTAATTTAGAAGTTGCTAAATCAGAAATTTTATTTTTTAAATCTGTAAAATCTTTTTCTTCAACAATTAACGTTTCTTTATTTACATCCTTTTTTAAATCTTCAATCATTTTAATAACTGGTGCAAAGCTTTCGTGGCCAAATTTGACAGCTGATAGCATTTGCTCTTCTGTTAAACCACTAGCTTCAGACTCAACCATCAAAACTGCATCCTTAGTACCAGCAACAACTAATTCTAATGAAGAATTCTGTAGAATTTCTTTTGTTGGGTTTAAAACAAAATTATTGTCTATAAAGCCTACTTTTGAAGCTGCAATTGGGCCCATAAAAGGTAATCCTGAAATACTCAATGCTGCAGAGCTAGCTATTAAAGATAAAATTTCTGGGTCATTTTCTTTGTCGTATGAAATTACAGTCGCTAAAACTTGTGTTTCATTTCTAAATGAATGTGGAAATAATGGACGTATAGGCCTATCTATTAGTCTGGAAACTAAAGTCTCGGCTTCAGTAGGTCTTGCTTCTCTTTTAAAATAACCACCTGGAATTTTACCTGCCGCATAATACTTTTCTTGATAATTCACAGTTAGTGGAAAAAAATCTGTTTCAGGGTTAGCTTTTTTAGAAGCAACTGCCGTAGCTAAAATTACCGTGTCACCAGATCTTAAAATAACTGCCCCGTCAGCTTGTCTTGCTATTTTCCCAGTTTCGATTGAAAGTTTTTTTCCATTCCAATCTATTTCTTTTTTTATAATATTAAACATTAGGTAGCTCCAACTATTTTCTTAGCCCAAGCTGCTCTATTACCTTTTTATATAAACTAGGTTCATTTTTATTTAAGTAATCCAAAAGCTTTTTTCTTCTGATGATCATCTTATTTAATCCAGTATTTGAGTGCTTGTCTTTTTTATTATTTTTAAAATGTTCCGTTAAATATTTTATTCTCTCGGTTAAAATTCCAATTTGTACTTCTGATGATCCTACATCTTTTTCGGTTTTTTGAAGCATCTTAATTACATTGCTCTTATTAAAATTTTTTTTACTCATTGATATTTAAAATCCTTTTTGGATAAAAAACTCCATGTTTCATAAAACCTAAAGCCACAACGTTTTGATGGTAATCTGCTATAATTTCTTTATATTCTTTAGAGCCAACTTCTTCTAACATGCTTACTTTCATTCCGTTCTTAATGAGCTTTAATTTTTTATCATTAATTTCAACAGAGGGTATATGATATAAAACCGACTTAATATCAAGCAAGTATTTTCTTAAATCATCAGTATTTTTATTATTTATCAGGTTTTTTAATGAATATGAATTTTTTTTATTAAAAATTCCGTCTCGCAATCGTATGATTTTAGTACAGTAACAAAAAGTGTTTAAACTTAAGCCTAAATCATTTGCTAAACTTCGTATATAGGTTCCATTACTACAGATCGTTAAAAATGAAGTTTTTTTATTTAATATATCGTGTTTTAAAATTTTAAGTCCATTAATTTTTTTTTTTATTTTTTTTAACTCAAATTTGATACCTTTCCTTGCCATCTCATATGCTCTTACTCCATTAATTTTTTTAGCTGAAAAAATTGGAGGACTTTGCTGAATTTCGCCAATAAAATTATTTTTAATATTTAAAATCTCTTTAATTTCTGGAATATAATTAGATCTGTTTATTACTTCACCCTCTTGATCATAAGTATTTGTTTGTTCGCCCCATTTTACTTCAAAATAATATGTTTTATATGATTTGTTAATAAATCTTACAGTTTTAGTTGCTTCATTTATAGCAACCGGCAAAATGCCCTCGGCCATAGGATCTAATGTTCCAATGTGACCAATTTTTTTAAATTTAAACTTTTTCTTTAAAAGATTTATACAATATGATGAACTATATCCAGATGGCTTATATAAATTAATCCAACCATTCATTATTTTAATTTTTGTCTTTCAATATAAGATTTTCAATTTTTTCTGCATAATCAAAAGATTCATCCTTAATAAATTTTAAATTAGGCATAAATTTAGCTGCCCATTTTTTAGATGCAGTTTTTTTAATTTCTAAAGCATGTTCGTTTAATATTTGAGTAAATTTAATAATATTTTTACCTGCTAACGGCATAAAAAAAACTTTTGCATACTTAAAATCTGGAGAAATTCTCACTTCTGTTATTGTTATTAATTTAACATCAATGTCAGGTAAAATAATACTCTGTTGAATAAATAATCTAGCGAGAATCTTTTTTAAATTTTCACTACCTTTAAGCTGACGCTGAGAATATGTTTGAAAATTTTCTTTCATTTTTATTCTCGTTCACTAGTGACTATCTTAAAAACTTCAATAACATCTCCTTTTTTATAATCTAAAAAATCACTAATTGTTAATCCACATTCAAGACCTGACTTCACTTCTTTTGCCTCATTTTTTTCTCTAAACAAACTCCCGATTTTCCCTGTATAAATCACTGTACCATCCCGTATTAATCTAGCTTTAGAATTATTATTAACCTCTCCTTGTAAAACCTTTACACCTGCAACTTTACCTGCTTTCGAAACATTAAAAACTTCTAAAACCTCACACTGCCCTGTATTCTCTTCTTTTGTGTCTGGATCAAGTGTGCCCTTTATTGATTTTTCTACAAAATCTATGGCTTCATATATTATATTAAAATAACTAATATCAATGTTATAGCTTGCCGACAATTCTTTAGCTTCTTTATTTGGCCTTACGTTAAAACCTATGATCTTTGCATCCGATGCTTTTGCAAGGGTAACATCTGTTTCAGTAACTGGCCCTACTGCTGATAAAATTATTTTTGCTTTTATTTCTTCAATTTCAATTTTTTGTAAAGCAGTATTGATTGCTTCTAGTGAGCCGTGAACGTCTGCTTTTAATACAATGTTAAAACTTGTAGCCTTTTTGTTATTACCAAATATATCGTCACCATCGCTACTGGCTGATTTAATATTTTTTTTACTATAATCAATTTTTCTATACTCTAAAATTTCCTCGATTTTTTTATCTTCATTCAAGACTATAAAATCATCACCCGCCTTTGTTACACCTTCAAAGCCAATAACTTCAACTGGGGTTGAGGGTTCAGCAATTTTAATTTCTTTGTTGTTACAATCAAACATTGCTCTTACCTTTCCTTTTGTATTACCACTGATGAATGTGTTACCTCTATTTAAGGTTCCGCTCGTAATTAAAATAGTTGATACCGGACCTTTTCCTTTATCTAATCTGGACTCAATAATTACACCTTTAGCAAGAGCATTTTTTTTTGTTTTTAAATCCAATAATTCTGATTGTAATAAAATACTTTCTTTTAGTTTATCTAAATTTGTTTTTTTAATAGCAGAAATTTCAGTACATAAAATATCGCCTCCCATTTCCTCAACAACTAACTCGTGCTCTAAAAGTTGATTTTTAATTTTAATAGTGTCTGCGCCAGGTAAATCGCATTTATTAACTGCAACTATGATTGGCACATTTGCAGCCTTTGAGTGTTTTATTGCTTCGATTGTTTGAGGCTTAATACCATCATCAGCAGCCACAACTAAAATTACTATATCTGTAATTTTTGAACCACGCGCACGCATTTCTGTAAAAGCCGCATGCCCAGGTGTATCTATAAATGTGATTAATTTTTTTTCACCAACTTTGACTTGATAAGCTCCGATATGTTGAGTGATACCTCCATGTTCTGTTGATACAACATTAGCTTGCCTTAGAGCATCTAATAAAGATGTTTTACCATGATCAACATGTCCCATGACAGTTACTATAGGTGGTCTTGGATCTTTACCTTGATCCTCCTCCTCAGTAACTATTTTTTTAATTTTTTCCTCTGTTATATCCTCACGTATTGGCTTATGACCAAATTCACCTGCAATAAACTCAGCTGTATCCGCATCAATACTATGATTAACAGTAACTTTTACATTTTTTTCTAATAAGAATTTTATGACTGCACTCGCTTTTTCAGTCATTCTATTTGCTAATTCCTGGATAGTAATAACCTCTGGAATATTCACATCACGTATAATTTTTTGATTATCTAGGTTATCGTCAACTCGCTTAAATTGTTTTTCTCTAGCTCGTTTCACTGACGCAAAACTTCTTTGACGCTCTACTTCATCTCCATCAGTCAAAGCACGTCCTAATGTTAATTTAAGGTCTCTCCTTTTACCTTCAAATTTCTTTTCAGTTTTTGCTTTACCTTTAAATAATTCTTCTTGAATTTTTTTCTTTGCCCACTCTTTTGCATTTTTTTGCTTTTCATCAGATGATGGGGTGGGGACTATCTTTGGTGCAAAGTTTTTTATTGGTTTCTTTTCAACTTTTGATTTGTTTGCATTGAAATTTGGATTTTTTCTTTCTACAACAACTTTTCCTCTAGTTTTAATGTTACTATCATTAAACTTACGAGGAGTGCCTTTGAAGTTTTTCAAAGTTAATTTTTTTTTTTTTTCTTTGCTCATTTAAATCCTCGACAATCATTGTTAAAAATTAAAAACTTTTTTTCGCGCACGCATAATAAGATCTTCAGCATCTTTTCTTGGAATATCGAACTCTTCTAATATTCCATCAAATTTTTCTCTTTTTCCTTTTATTTCATCATAGCCACCAATAATTTCATCTGTTGATAATTCTGCAAAATCTTTAAGCGTTTTTATGTTTTCCTCGCCTAATGTTAAAAGCATACCCAAAGTTAGTCCTTTATGATTTGCTAAATCCTCTTGTATACCCAGTTCTTGAACTTTACTTGCAATTTCTTTTTCTTCTTCATCTAAAAATTCTTTTGCACGTTCTTGTAACTCTTTAGCCGTCTCTTCATCAAATCCATCAATTTTTAAAAAATCATTTATATTTGAATTGTTAATATCTCTGACATTATTAAACCCCTCAGAAACTAAGAGTTGGGCCATTGTAGTGTCTATCTCTAGACTTTTGATTAGTTTTGAGGAATTTTCTTTAAACTCGCTTTGTCTTTTTTCTGATTCTTCTTTATCAGTTAAGATATCTATTTCATAATCAAGAAGCTTTGATGCCAGTCTAACATTTTGGCCTCTCCTGCCAATTGCTTTACTTAAATTGTTTTCATCAATCACAACCTCAGACCTTCTATTCTCTTGGTCCAAAACTACCTTCATTACTTCGGCTGGAGCTAATGCGCTAACAACTAATGAACCAACATCCTCTACCCAATTAATAATATCAATTTTTTCTCCTTGCAACTCATTAACAACAGTTTGCACTCTACTGCCTCTCATGCCAACACATGCACCAACAGGATCTATTGAACTATCTTTGGATTGGACACAAATTTTTGCCCTACTGCCAGGATCTCTGGCTACTGACTTAATCAAAATCGTACCCTCATAAATTTCGGGAACTTCTTGTTGAAAAAGCTTTGCCATAAACTGAGGGTGTGCTCTTGATAAAAATATTTGAGGACCTTTGTTTTCTCTTCTCACATCGTAACAATAGGCTTTTACACGGTCGCCATTTTTTAAATTTTCTCTTGGAATTAATTCCTCTCTCCTAATTATTGCTTCAGATTTTTGTAAATCTACAATAATGTTCCCAAATTCTGATCTTTTTACAATTCCACTTAAGATCTCACCTACTTTATCTTTAAATTCGCTAAATTGCCTATCTCTTTCAGCATCTCTAATCTGAACTGATATAACTTGTTTTGCTGTCTGTGCAGCTATTCTTCCAAAATCAATGGGTGGTAGTTCTTCTTTAATTTCACCTCCTATTTCAGAGTCAGGATCTTTTTGCTTTGCTTCTTCTAAACTTATTTCTGAATGGCTTTCTATAACTTTCTCAACTACTTTCAATTTTCTTCCGAGTTCAATTATACCAGTTTCTCTATCTATAGTAACATAAATATCATTTTCTGACCCATATCTAGTTCTAGCTGCCTTTTCAATAGCCGTTTCCATTGAAGAAAGAACTAAATTTTTATCTATTGACTTTTCTGTAGCAACAGCGTCAGCTATTCTTATTAATTCTGTGCTATCTATTCTATTATTTAACATTTTTTATCCATATAAAAAAAAATGGGCTAAAGCCCATTTATAATATTAACAATTTTTATTGTAATTAAACGAAAATCTAGATTTTATCAATCCTTAAAAAATTTACTTCATTCCTTAGTTTTATGGCTCTATTATGGTATTTTGTTAATACTGTAGGTGTTTTTTTGCTATGTTTTATTAAAATTTTAGTGTGTTTTTTTAGTATGTTTGTACATTTTTTCACATTTTTGAAGTAGTTATAATTATCTGTTCCAAAAATAATTGATCCTTTAGGTGAGCAACGAAATATAAGTTCTTTTAAAAATTCATAATTTACCAATCTTCTTTTATGATGTTTTTTTTTTGGCCATGGATCTGGAAAAAAAATGTAACATTGATAAAAATAGTAATTATTAAAATCTTCAATAAATTTTTGAAACACTTGTGTATATAAGTAAATATTATTAATTTTTTTTTTTAGAATAAAATTAGCTATACTAGCTGCGCCATTTTTAAAAGGTTCAACTCCGATAACTCTTCTTCTAGGATATTTTTTAGATAAATAAAATAAGTTTTCTCCTGTCCCTGAACCTATTTCTATAATGATCTTTTGATTTTTATTTAAAAATAATTTTTTTATTTTTGTATTTTTTATAAATTTATTTAAGCTTTTTTTTTTTCCTCAGAGAGTCTTCTTGCCTGAAGTCTCCCAAAAAATAATTTTCTTTCCATTAAATTTTTTTAAATAAATCTATTAAGTCTTTTTTTTCCCATGTAAATGTTCCGTCAGAATTTGGTTCACGTCCAAAATGACCGTATGAAGCTGTAGGTTTATAGATTGGATTATTTAATTTTAACATTTCTCTTATACCCCTTGGACTGAGATTTATTTCTTTTCTTATAACATTCTCTATTTTTTCTGACATATTTTGGTCACCATTAAATAAATCTATATAAATTGAAAGTGGTTGCGAAACGCCAATGGCATATGATAATTGAATTACACATTTATCGCTTAAACCTGCAGCAACAATATTTTTAGACAAATATCTAGATATATAGGCTGCTGATCTATCGACCTTTGTTGGATCTTTTCCTGAAAATGCCCCACCGCCATGTAACGCAGCTCCACCGTACGTATCTACTATAATTTTTCTTCCGGTTAATCCTGTATCACCATCGGGACCTCCTATAACGAATCTGCCAGTTGGGTTTACGTAAAATTGATCTTCAGGACATTCCCAACCATTCGGCAAAATGCGCTTAACATATGGCCTAACAATTTCTTTAACATCATTTTGATTTAATTTTTCGTTATGTTGTGTTGAAATTACAATAGATGATACGCCGACAGGCTTTCCATTATTATAAATTACTGAAATTTGGCTTTTAGAATCAGGTCCAAGATCTTTTTCTTTTCCAGATTTTCTAGCAATAGCTAATTCTTCTAAAATTTTATGTGAATATAAAATTGGGGCAGGCATTAATTCTTTCGTTTCATTACAAGCATAACCAAACATAATACCTTGATCGCCTGCACCCTCGTCTTTTTCATTACCTGAAGAGTCTACTCCTTGAGCTATATCTGTAGATTGAGAATGCAAGTAATTATAAAATTCTAGCTTCTCATGATGAAATCCATCTTGTTCGTACCCGATGTCTTTAATCGTTTTTCTAACTTCTTTTTCGATCTCTTCTGAACTTATTTCCGGTCCTCTGATTTCACCTGATAAAATTACTTTATTAGTTGTTGTTAGAGTTTCGCAAGCAACTCTGCTTTCATTATATTTGGAAAGATATAGATCTACAATAGCATCGGAAACTTTGTCGCAAACTTTATCAGGATGTCCCTCGGAAACAGACTCAGAAGTGAAAACAAAATTTTTCATAGAGTTTTAATGAATTATAAATAATTGGATTATTTGTCAAAGAATACCTTTGTCATATTTATCACTTTTATAATATTTTAATTATTTTTATCTTCTTGATTTTTCTTGGATCAGCATCAATTATCTCAAATTGATAGCGATTTTCTATATTTAATACTTCCCCTGTAAATGGAACCCGGTTAATTTTAGAAAATATATAACCACCGAGTGTATCTACATTTTTATCCAATATATTAAAATTTGTTTCTTTATTAAACTCATCTATGGTCATTTCTGCCTTCGCTTCAAAAGTATTTGAATTAATTTCTTTGAAATTATAATCATCGTCTTTATCATGTTCATCCTCTATTTCACCAACAATTTCTTCGATCACATCTTCAATCGTAATCAAGCCATCTGTTCCTCCATGTTCATCAATCACCAGAGACATATGTAATTTTGTAGCTTGCATCTTTAGCAACAGATTCATTACAGGCATTGTTGGAGGAACAAACAAAATCTCCCGTATAATACTCTTTATATCAAAATTAGATCTTTGTGACCCTGAGAATTTTATTATATCTTTTATATGGACCATTCCCAATATATCGTCAAGATCTTTCCTGTAAACTGGCATTCTTGAATGTGATTCTTTATTGATAATATTGTTAATTTCTTCGTAAGAATAATTTTGTTTTATAGCAATTATCGATGCACGCGGTATCATTACATCACCAACCTTTAATTTATTGATACCTAAAATATTTGTTAAAATTGATTTTTCTTTTTTACTTAAATCAATATCATGACTTTCAGTTTTCGATTTTTCGTCAATTACATCTTGAATACTATCTCTTAAACTCTGTTTGTTATTATATAAAATATTTACCTTTTTTATTATTTTTGAAAAAATATTTATGTTTTCTTTTTTATTCATTTTAAACCTGTAATTTTAACTTGTGCCCTTTCCATCTTTAAATAACTTTTATTATTATCATGATTATGACCTATTAAATGCAGAAAACCATGAACTAGTATCTTTTTTAAATAATCATCGAATTTTTCATTTTGTTTGTTTATATATTCAAATGATAAAGCTAAATCTCCTAAATAAATACTTTTACTGGTGATATTCTTTGTAAAAAATTTAGGCATCTCATTAGGAAATGATAAAACGTCAGTATCTTTTTTAATTTTTCTGAATTTATAATTTAACCATTTCATTTTACTAGAACTAGTGAGTAAAATCGTCATTTCCGTTTTTTTTTTACTTAATTTTTTATCACATTCGATACTTCTTTTTAAAATTTTTTTAATTCTCATTTCAATGTTAGGAATATGCTTACTCCATTTTTTAGAATCCAAAAATATATTTGTTTTATGCATTACTGATTTTTTTTATAGGCATCAATAATTTTAGAAACTAATGGATGCCTTTGAACATCTTTAGACTCAAATCGTGTTGTTTTGATTTCTTGAATACCACCCAGGATATTTATGGATTTTATTAAACCTGAAGATTTAGATGGTGGTAAGTCAACTTGACTTGGATCACCATTAACAACCATAGTAGTATTTTTTCCTAATCTAGTTAAAAACATTTTAATTTGAGTATCTGTGGCATTTTGAGCCTCATCCAATATAACAAAGGAGTCCTTTAATGTTCTTCCTCTCATAAATGCTAACGGTGCGATTTCTACAGTTCCATCATCAATTTTTTTTTGCATTTTTTCAAATCCAATTAATTCTGATAAAGAATCATACAGAGGTATTAAATACGGATCTATTTTCTCTTTTAAATCGCCAGGTAAAAAACCAAGATTTTCACCAGCCTCCACAGCTGGTCTTGATAATATAATTTTTTTAACTTCTCCGCTTACAAGTCTGCTTACAGCAACTGCGACTGCTAGAAAAGTTTTACCTGTTCCCGCAGGTCCTAACGAAAAAATTATATTGCTATTATATAAACTGTTAATATATTTTTTTTGTCTTTCGGTTCTAGCAAAAATATTTTTTTTTGGTGTTTTAATTGTAACATCGTTTTCTGTAGTATTACTATCACTAGATGATTCAAAATGATAAAGTGATTTAACATCCTCTTCTTCTAGCTCTTTGCAATGTGATTTACGTAGCATTTCGTTAATAGTATTAATCACTAATTTACTTTTTGTATCATCGCCTTTTATAGTTATGAGATTCCCTCTTAAATTTATTATTGTACCTGAAAGTTTTTCTAAAATTTTTAGGAATGAATCCTGCACACCTACAACCTTATTTAGTGCTTTGTTGTCATTCAGATACAGACTTTTGGTAGGTCCGTCGTTCTCTATGATTTGAAAAAAAATTTGCAGTCAAATATTTTATACTATTTTACCAAATAAATTATTTCTATTTGCGTTTTGTATAAAAATTTTCTTAATTTCTCCAGCTTTTATTAAGTTATTTTTTACGAAAACAGGTACCATATATTGATTTCTTCCAAAAAATTGCTCTTGATCTTGAGTTTTATTTTCAAATAAAACATTGTTCTCTTTGTTTACCATGTAATTGTTAAATTCTAGCTGCTGTTTAAATAATATTCCTTGTACTTCTTCTAATCTTTTTTTTGTAATTTCAATCGAAATTTCGTCTAAGTTTGTAGCTGGTGTTCCAGGCCTTTGACTATAAATAAAAGAATACGATAATGAAAATCCAACATCTTTTATTAAGTTAATTGTATCTTTATGATCTTCGTGTGTTTCACCAGGATAACCTACAATAAAATCACTTGAAAATTGAATATCAGGTCTTGTTAATCTAAATCTGTCAATTAATTTTAGATAATCATCTCTGGTATGATTTCGATTCATTAATTTTAAAACTTTATCCGATCCTGATTGAACAGGTAAATGCAATTGTGGCATCAACTTAGGCTCCTCACCAAATAAAGAAATGAGTTCATCGTCAAAATCATTTGGGTGTGAAGTTGTAAATCTTATTCTTTGCACCTCGTTTATGTTTGCAATTTTTTTAATTAATTTAGCTAAAGTAACATTCTCGTCTTTATAAGCACTAACATTTTGACCGAGTAATATAATTTCTTTAGTGCCATTCTCAGTTAATGATTTAATTTCATTAATAATTGTTTTATGGTTTCTAGAAAACTCAGGACCTCTTGTGTAAGGTACGACACAAAATTTACAAAACTTATCACAACCTTCTTGTACAGTTACGAAACTTGAAACTTTTGATAAATTATTTTTTAAACTATTTAACACATCAAACTTTTCATCAACGTTTAAATTTGTATCGACTGATCGTTTTTTATTTTTTTTAAACTTTTCTATCAAATTGGGTAGCTTATGATAAGCTTGCGGTCCAACAACTATATCAACATAATCGCTTTTTTCAAAAACAACTGATGACTCTGCTTGAGCAACGCATCCTGCTAGAACAAATATCGGTTTTGATTTATTCTTAAAAATTTTTTTATTTTTACCTATATCAGAATAAACCTTTTGTGTTGCTTTTTCCCTGATATGACATGTATTAAATACAATGCAATCTGCATCATCTATTTTTTCAGTTTTGTCAAACGAAATTGATTTCAGTAAATCTGAAATTTTATTTGAGTCATATTCGTTCATTTGACAACCAAATGTTTTTATATAAAATTTTCTTGAGTTCATTTTTTTTTACAATACAATTCTAATCTATGATCTATTAATTCATACCCATGCTTATTTGCTATCTTTTTCTTTAACTTTTCGATGTCATCATCAATAAATTCTATTATCTCCCCAGAATTAATATCTATTAAGTGATCATGATGATTTTCTGTGCTTACTTCGTATCTCGCTTTTCCAGCCTTAAACTCATGCTTTTCAATTATGCCATGTTCCTCTAGTAATTTTACAGTTCTATATACCGTAGCAACACTAATTTTTTTATCTATTTTTATTGCCCTTTTAAAAATCTCATCTACATCTGGGTGAAATTTAGTATCAGAAATTGTTTCTTCTAAAAGTCTCACAATTAATTTTCGCTGATCTGTTAATCTAAGGCCTCTATCTTGACAAATTTTTTCTAAATGAATAGCGAATGGAGAAATTTTACTCATAAATATAAATTATATATCAGAATAAGATATTGGAAAAACTTTTTTTTCAAATTCTTTAGTTAATACAAGATTTTCAAGTACTTTTTTATCATATTTAATTTTAAATATTAATTTTTTAAACTTTATTACTTCACTCTCAGTTAATTTTTTGATTTTTCTTTTTGATAAATCTAACAACAACTTTCTTTGTCTCATAATAAGTAAAACCTTATTAGTTTTTGTTTTAAAAAATTTTAACAATTGATAATTTGAGAAGCCGTGCAAACTACAATTAAAAATTAAAGATAATATTTTTGCAAAAACAATTGAATTTCTAATAGCAATTATATGGCCTGGGCCAACATTTACATATAATCGGAACGTATTATTAATTTTTATTTCATTTTTTTTTACAAAACTGTAAAATATATTTGGTAAGTTTTCTGATCTTTTTAAAGATAAGATTTTTTTTCGATAGAACTTATTCTTATCTATAATAAATATGTACTTCTGGTCCAAAGAAAAATCCAAGAATATCGAATTTTTTAAAAACATTTAGCTTACGCTAAATTTATATTCTTAGTTGGTAGTAATATTGATTTATCAAAATCAGTTAAAGAGTTTTGCTCAATAATTTTTTGCAAATAAAAAACATATTTATCTTTAATTTCAGAATATTTATCTAAATGTTTCGATAATTTAACCCCTGATATTCTTTGTCCTTCTTTTCTCATTTTTTGTCGTTCAATTCTCAAATTTTCATAAGATTTATGAGTATTTAAGTTTTTTTTATAAGCTTTAACTGAAGCTCTTATAATATCAAATCTTGTAACCTTAAACGTTTGATCCTGTCCTCTTTCCAAAGGTACGATACCAGATTTTGCCGACCAGGTTCTTTGCCCAAATAGAGAGTTGCCCTCTAATGCAAACCTTGATGTACCCCAACCACTTTCATAAGCTGCTTGTGCAATTGCTAATGATGGAGGGATAATATCTGCCTTAATTAGTAACAATTCAAAATTTCTGTTTTTAACGTTATAATACTTAAATTTTTTATCTAACCATAATTGATCAGCTTTAGACATGTTTCTTGATTTTGATAAAAATAATATTTTTTTTCTCTCAATAATTATTTTTTCGTTTTCAGAAAGCACCAATGGAAGAACTATCTGAATGAAAATTTTTTTTCTATTTTTTATACTATTAAGTTCATTTATTCCTCTAGGTAATTGGGTAAAAAAGACAGGCTTAACAGGCTTACCGTTTCTTATTTCACTAAGATCATATTTTAACTCGTCGAAAAGTGCTAAAACACTCCTAGCATGAGGTGTGTTAAAACCTCTGGTATCTTTTTCTTCAAAAAAACGATCACTTTGAACTTTCTCAGGATCTTCAATCTTTAATGAAGCGACTTCTTTCTGACTGTAAGTAGATTTTACTAATTCAGTATTTTTTTTAATCAAGCCAGGTAATAAAACAAAGGCAAAAATTGTTGCGACTAAGCTACCTGCCTGAAGTAAATTTGAATATGCATCTTTCCTGATTTGTTCTTTGGAAATTCTTGGTGTTTCATCTTCTGGAATTCTTACGTTATTTCTAAGTAGTATTAACTCAATTTGTTTAGGAGTTAATTTCCTACCTTTTTGTTCATAATAAAGGTATTCTTCAATCTCGAATTTTTTAGCGGTTAAAATTAAATGATCAAGATAGTTATATTTTTTTTTACTCATTTATATTAATTGCCTCTACTGAAGTTACTTCAGGTACATAATGTTTTATCATTCTTTCTACTCCGTGCTTTAATGTTATAGTTGAACTTGGACAACCAGCACAAGCACCTTTAAGCATTACCTCCGCCACTCCATTTTTAAAAGATTTTAATCTTATATCACCACCATCCATTGCTACTGCAGGACGAATTTTTTCATTTAGCACTTCTTCAATTCGCAAGGATACATCGTCTGTAAATTTACTTTCTTCTTCAAAGGAGAACGGGCTAAAATTTTTATTAACTTTTTTTTTTAATAAATTGAGAACTTTTTGTACTAAATCATCCCATGAGATTTTTTTAGATTTTCTTATTGAGATAAAATTATTGTCTAAATAAATTAATTCAATATCTCCAATATTAAAAAGTTCATCTATTAGATCAAATCCACTATTTTTGTTTTTGAATTCCTTAGATCCTTTGTCAGAAATGGTAATATTAAAAACAAATTTTTTAGTATCTGGATTGGGGGTGTCAACTACATTAATCATATTATTACATAATTAATATTTTTAGACTAATTTTACAACCTATCTATACGATTAAATTTATATCTTTCTCGTGCATTGAACCAGGAACTAGTACGATAGGTATGGATAAGTCTCTCATTTTACTTGATAAAAGTGATTTTATTATTGGTCCGGGGTCTTCGCCATCAATAGAAGTCGCCAGAACCAAAAATCTTATATTTTTATCTTCCTTTAAAAGCTTAAGTATCTCGGTTTTCTTATTTCCTAATTTTATAATTATTTCTGCATCAATATCAAATTGTTCTTTAATTATTTGCACCCAATTTCTACAAATTTTTTTTGCTTCACTAGTTTCTTCTTGTTCAATCAGATGCTCAACTTTAGACCATTGTGCGTTAATTGCATGGTCAACAACGTAAAGCATAGCTAATCCTCCGCTGGTATTTTTAGCTCTTTGTGCAGCAAAATTAATAGCATTTTTCAATTCTTTGCTATCATCTATAACGACTAAAAATTTTTTTTTCATCATGCTAAGCCTACAATTTTTTTTATTTCAAAAATAGTCTTTTCTGCAATATCATTTGCAACCATAGAGCCGTTAATTAAAATATTTATTAATTCTTTATCATCATTTCGATATTTTTTAATCATATTGGAGATTGGAATTATCTCCTCAATTACCAAATCTGATAAGTCCTTTTTAAAATCAATAAAAGTTTTGCCATTATAATCTTTTAAAACTTTATCATGAGTTTCTGATTTTAAGTTTGAGTATATTTTAATTAAATTTTGTGCTTCATATCTTTTCGACTCTTTGTCAAATATTTTTTCATTAATAGTATCGTTATCAGTTTTAGCCTTTTTAATTTTCTGAGAAATTACATCTTTTGTATCTGTCAAGTTAATTCTTGAAAGATCAGACTCCTCTGACTTACTCATTTTTTTTGTTCCGTTTCTTAAACTCATAATTCTAGATACTGATTTAGGGATTATTGCCTCTGGTAAAGTAAAATAATTATTTTTGTAATCATTATTAAATTTCAATGCTATATCTCTACATAACTCCAAATGCTGTTTTTGATCATCTCCTACAGGAACATGCGTAGCTTTATAAATTAAAATATCTGCAGCCATCAGAATAGGATAAGTATAAAGACCAATACTTGCATTCTCTTTATTAGACCCAGCTTTCTCTTTAAATTGCGTCATTCGGTTTAACCACCCGACGCGTGCAATGCAATTTAGTATCCACGCAAGATCTGTATGCGAGTTAATTTGAGATTGACAAAAAATAGTGCTTTTATTGCTTTTTAGTCCCGCGGCTAGAAAAGTAGCAGCAGTATTTAATATATTTTCCTTAAGAACTTTTGGATCTGTCTTAACCGTAAGTGCATGCAAATCTGCCAGCATAAAAAAACACTTAAATTCATTTTGCATTGCTACAAAATTTTTAATTGCACCGAGATAATTCCCAAGGTGTAAATTCCCAGTTGGCTGGATGCCAGATAAAACTCTTTTGTCGCTCATTTATAATTTTTTAACTTAAAATCTTTAATACTAAAAGCTTTAAACAATACGGCCATAATAAAATAAACAATAATTGAGTTTCCAACTATAAAAAGTAAGTATAACACTTTAATTAAATCTTTAGTCATAAAATAATCCTGAAAGAAAAAAAATTGATAATACAGTAAAGATCCCATAATTAATGAGCAAACAAAAATTTTAGCAAATCTTTCTACAAAAATTCGATCTGAAGTATGAAAATTATCAACTTTTAAATTGAATTTATAAATGAAAATAGCAAACCAACAGGAAATTGTTGTACCGGCTGCTATCGACAAAAATCCATATTTTTTGAAAAAAATTATGCTTATTAGTATATTTGATAAAACAGTAAACAATGAAACTTTGAATGGAAACTTTGTATCACCTCTTGCAAAATAAAAATTTGAATAAAGTTTCAAAAGAGAGAAAGCAGGTAAACCAAAACCAAAGATAATCAATGCATTTGCAGTATTTAAAACACTATCTTTATTAAAAGAGCCGTAACCAAATAAACAAGATATTATTTCTTCAGCACCAACAATGATCCCAACTGCCGCTGGTGCTGATAAAAAGACAGATAATTCGATTGACCTATTCTGAATAAAAAAAACTTTTTCTTTGTTATCACTAATGATAGTTTTGCTTAACACAGGTAATACTACGGTTCCAATAGCTATTCCTGATAATGCAAGAGGAAGTTGATAAATTCGATCTGCATAATATAAATATGATACTGCGCTTGATTGAAATGAAGCTATAATAGTTCCTATCAAAATATTAATTTGCATGACACCAGATGAGAAAATGCTAGGTAATAATTTTTTAAAAAATAATCTAATCTGATATGTGAATTTTATAATTAAATTTATTTTTGGAATATAATATTTTCTGCAATAAAAAATCAAAATTAACATCTGGATGAGTCCAGCAAAAAAAACAGCAAGTGACATATTTTTTACAAAAGATTCATTAAAAAATTTTGCATAAAAAATAGAAAAAATTAAAAATATATTTAAAACAATTGGTGCAGCAGCCGCTACCGCAAATTTGCCTTTTGAATTTAAAATCGCTGAAAAAAAAGATGATAAAGAGACAAATAATAAAAATGGGAAAGTAACCCTACTAAGATCTGTTGCTAATTTAAATTTTTCTGGGTCCTTAATAAATCCAGGTGAAATTAAATAAATAAATCCACCCATAAATATCTCTGCAATAATAGTAATTAGTAAAAGAGCGACTAGCAAAAAATTAAATACAGAATTAGTAAAGTTCTCAGATTGATTTTTGATGCTTAACTTTGTGTAAATTGGTATAAATGCAGCATTAAATGTGCCTTCTGCGAATAATCGCCTGAATGTATTTGGCAATCTAAAAGCCACAAAGAATGCATCTGCTAAAGAAGAAGTACCAATAAAAATTGCTATTAAAATGTCTCTGAAATAACCTAAGATCCTACTAAGCAGAGTTAAAGATCCGAAAGACCCTACAGCGCTGAGAATATTCATATAATATGTTTACACCTCATATCTTCTACATTATTACTCTTCCACTACAATATTGCGACAAATCTTTGTATGAGCAAAAAAAAAGAAACGATTGAAAAATATACTGATAAAGAAGCCCTAGATTTCCACATACAGGGCAAACCTGGTAAATTAGAAATTATTTCGTCTAAACAACTGTCAACTCAAAGAGACCTGTCACTCGCTTATTCCCCTGGCGTTGCTGTCCCAGTAGTTGAGATATCTAAAAATCCTCAAAAAGCTTATGATTACACAAGTAAAGGAAATTTAGTAGCTGTTATCAGTAATGGTTCAGCAATTTTAGGACTGGGAGATCTTGGAGCTCTTGCATCTAAACCTGTTATGGAAGGAAAATCAGTTTTATTTAAAAGATTTGCGGACATTGATTCAATTGATATCGAAGTAGATTCTAAAGACACAGACGATATAATTAAAACAATCAAAAATATTGCATGTTCATTTGGGGGAATTAATTTAGAAGATATTGGAGCACCTGAATGTTTTATTATTGAACAGAAATTAAAAGAATTAGTTGATATTCCAATTTTTCATGATGATCAGCATGGTACAGCAATAATTACAACTGCTGGATTAATTAATGCACTAAATATTTCAGGTAAATCAATAAATGATGTAAAGATTGTTGTAAATGGTGCTGGAGCATCAGCAATAGCATGTACAGAATTATTTAAAAACTCTGGTGTCCCAAATGAAAATGTAACCATGTGTGACAGGAAGGGAGTAATATATAAAGGACGACCAGGAGATTTGAGTCAATGGAAATCTAAACATGCTATCGAAACAAAAAATCGAACACTTGAAGATGCTATTAAAGGAGCTGATGTTATTTTAGGTCTATCAGCTGCAGGATCAATTACCCAAGATATGATAAAATCAATGGCTAAAAACCCAATTATATTTGCTTGTGCAAATCCTGAGCCTGAAATAAGACCAGAAAAAGTTTTAGAAGTAAGAAGTGACGCTATTATTGCAACAGGAAGATCAGATTATCCAAATCAAGTTAATAATCTAATCGGCTTTCCATATATTTTTAGAGGAGCGCTAGATGTTCAAGCAAAAACCATTAACGAAGAAATGAAAGTCGCAGCTGCACAAGCAATAGCAAAGCTTGCAAGAGAAGATGTCCCTGACGAAGTTGTTGCTGCTTATGGAGGTGACAGACCTCATTATGGCAAAGATTATATTATTCCGTCCACTTTTGACCCTAGACTTATAACAACGATACCTACTGCTGTAGCTAAAGCTGCGATGGAAAGCAATGTTGCACAAAAACCTATTAAAGATTTTGATAGGTATATTAACGAATTAGAAGCAAGACTTGATCCTTCAGTAGGCATTATGCAAGGAATTAATTCCAAAATTAAAAAGACAAAAAAAAGAATAGTCTTCGCAGAAGGTGAAGACGAAGAAAGTCTTAAAGCTGCAATAGCGTTTAAAAATTATGGTTTAGGAGAGCCTATACTTATTGCAAATGAGGACAAATTGAAGATTTCATTAAAAAAAATAGGACTAGACGAAAATTTCAAAATTCAAATAACAAATTCTACAGATAAGGAAAAGTCTGAAAGATATAAAGACTACTTATATAAAAAACTTCAAAGAAAAGGAATATTGGAAAAAGATTGTGATAAAATGGTTAAATCTGATCGAGTTACTTGGGGTTCATGTATGGTAGCTTGTGGTGACGCAGATGGCATGGTTGCGGGTAATACACGACACTTTTCAGCTACAGTAGATAAGCTTAAACAGTCTGTTGGAACGCGTGAGCAGGAAATTCTTTTTGGTTTATGCCTTTATGTATCAAAAGGAAAAAACTATATTAATTGCTGACACAAATGTAATTGAATATCCTACATCAGAAGATCTTGTTGAAATATCTATTTCAAGTGCGCGGATAGCAGAAATGTTAGGTTTTGATCCTAAAGTTGCATTATTGTCTCATTCTACGTTTGGTCAACCAGAAACGGGTAGGACAAAAAGAGTCAGACAAGCTGTCAAAATGCTTGAAAAGAAAAAAGTTAATTTTTTATTTGACGGGGAGATGCAACCAGATGTTGCTTTAAACTCAAAATTTAAATCAGCTTACCCATTTTCAAAGATAGTTGGAAATGCAAATGTATTGGTAATGCCATCTATTCATGCTGCAGCTGTATCAACTAAAATGTTGAAAGAACTTGGCGGTGGTAAAGTTATTGGACCATTACTTATAGGATTAGCTCAACCGATTGAAGTTGCTCCACTAAGATCCTCAAGTTCAGAAATATTAAACCTTGCTTCGATTGCGGCTTACTCTTCAGAAGTTATAAAATACTGAAAATATTAATTTGAAATTCTTTGATTATTAGAAAGATCTTCTTTTAAAAAAATACTTGATACAATATCCGTAACACCTTGAACAGATTTTGCTTCTGTAATAACGATTTTTCTTTCATTCTCGTTTCTCGCAATACCAAATATATAAAGGGTTTTGTTTATTGTTGTAAAACTAAAATTATTTGATTTGATATCTTTATTTGAAACAATCGCTACTTTAAACTGAGATGTAATTAATAAATCTTTCGCTCTATCCTTCCATGAAGATTGGTCGTCAACTTTAATAATATTTTCTACAGATCTTACACCGTCAGTTTCCCAAGCAATTTTTGTCATTTGGATTTTTTCCTTAATCGTATCAACGTTTCCTTTTAAAAAAAAACGCCCATCTATTGATTTAGAATTTATTTTAATCAAATATTTTTCATCTATTTGTGATATTTTGAATAAAAATTTTTTTTCTATTACAGCATCATCAACTATTCTACCCAATGATCTTGGATCATCTGATATTTCTACGCTAGTTTTTACTATGCCAACTGTTGAAACCCCTACTATAGGTACGCAAGAATAAACAAATAAAAAAATAAAAAAAATTATAGTTAATCTACTCATTAAAACTTATTACTTTCTGATAAATTAATTTTTTACTAAGTTCTAATTTTTTGGATAGGTATTCAGCGATATTTTTTGATGACATTTTACCGAAGAGTAATTTAATTTCGCTATCGATATTAATTTTGTTTTTTTCCTCGATCGTATTATCAATAACTAAAGTCATTTCTCCCTTACTATTATTTTTTATATATTTATTAATATTTACTATTGAGTCCCTAATATAAGTTTCATGTATTTTTGTCATCTCACGAGCAATTAAAAAATTAGATTTCGGAAAAAATTTCAAAAAAAATTTTGAATTTTTACTTAGGTCCCTTGCTGGCATAAAAAATACCAGACTTGCTTTTATTATTTTTACTTTGGATAAATATCTCTCTATTTCACTACTCTTTTTTCCAAGAAAACCGCAAAAATAAAAGTTATCTGAAAACCCTGAAACAGAAATAGCGCACAAAACCGCTGACGGACCAGGAACAGGAATTACTTTTATACCTAATTCATAGCATTGAGAAATTAAAAGCCTTCCAGGATCATTCAATGTAGGAGTACCAGCATCTGAAACAAGAGATAAAACTTTTTTACTGTTAAGATCTTCTAAAACTCTTTGCGATTTTTCTTTTTCGTTAAAAAGGTGAAAAGAAACTAATTTTTTTTTTATTTTATAAAAATTCAATAATTTAGCCGTCACTCTTGTGTCTTCACATAATATATAATCTGAAAGTAATAGTATTCTGAGTGATCTGCTGGATATGTCTTGCATATTACCTATAGGGGTAGAAATCACATATAATGCCGGATCTAATTTAGTATTTTGTTTGATCATAAATTTAACAAATATTATATTTATGTATAACTGTTCGTAAAAAAATGAAAAAAATTTTAATATCACTGGTAATATTATTATCTTTAAAATGTAACGTTTATGCAAAAACAGAACTAAAAATAGGTGCAATATTACCTTTAAGTGGTGAACATCAGCTTTTAGGTAAAAATATTTACCAAAGTATTTTAATAACTATTTTTGAGCTAAAAAACCTAAATATAAAAGTAATTCCATTAGATACTCAAAGTACAATATCAGGAGCAAAATCGGCATTTCAAAAAGGTGTGGATAAAGAGGTAGATATATTTGTTGGTCCTATTTTTTTTAATACCTTAAATGTAATTAAAAATTTAGATGGATTCAAAGATAAAGTATTTTTTTCATACAGTAATAAAGAAAATAGCAAGTTGCCTAATGTCATAAATTTTGGCGTAAATCTAAGTTCTCAAATTAATGCTTTGAGTAAAATTTTTAATCGTAGTGATAAATATATATTTTTTGGTGATAGCAGCAGTTTCACAAAAAAAGTTCTAGACAAAACTAAAATATTTAAATCAAAAAAAAACCATGACTGTAATTTATAAAGATTTCAAAGAAATCAATTTAAAAGCAAAAAAAATTACCAATTTTGTTTCTAGAAATAATAAACATAAAAAAGAGATTAAAAGATTAGAAAAAATCCAAAATGAAAAGGAAATTGAGAAATCTGAAGATGCGTTATTACATGCCAAGTTTATACAAAATATGAAAAAACATGATACTCTGGATAAGGTTAAATTTAAAAAGGTTTTTTTATCTTCTTATAATGAAGAATTAATAGCATCTTTATCATATTTTGATTTTTACGACGCAAACTATAAGGATGTTCAATTTATAACATTGAATCTATGGTTTGAAAAAAAATATTTAAACGAACCCTCGTTAGAAAATGTAATATTTCCATCTATTAACTTTAAAGCCTATCAAGAATTAAATCAAAAATATCGAAAAAATTTTGATAGAGATATTTATCATTTAGAAGTTTTAACGTTTGATATGATACCACTTATTGCGGCAACATGGTTTTCCTCTAAAGAAGAACGTTTTAAAACTTCAATGTTTAACGGTACATACAAAGGTAAGTCTGGAAACTTTTCTATAAAAGAAAATAAAGCAAATCGAACATTAATATTGTACAAAATTGAAAAAAAAAAATTTAAACGTATTTAAAAAATTTTTTTATTTGTAAGAATGCTTTAAAACGGTGCGATATATGATTTTTTTTTTTCTTTGAGATTTGGGCAAAAGTCTTAGTATAACCTTTTGGAATAAATATAGGATCATAACCAAAACCTTTGTTACCTCTTGCTGGGAAAGTTATATTTCCTTCAACTTTTCCTTGATATTCAAAAGATTTTCCATTTGGTAAAGCTATAGATATTGCGCATACAAATCTTGCACTAGAACTAAGTCTATTTTTTTTTTTGAGTAAAAAATAAATTTTTTTAATTGCATTTTTAAAATTTTTTTTCGGACCGGCCCATCTTGCTGAATAAATTCCTGGCCTTTTGTTTAATGCATCAACTTCTAAACCTGAATCATCTGATATACATATAAGACCTGTGCTTTTAGCAGCATACAAAGATTTTATTTTTGCATTTGCCTTGAATGTTTTTCCATTTTCAACTGGCTCTTTAAGATTGAAATCTTTGGGTTTAAAGTATTTAATTTTTTTAGGTAAAATCTCTTTAAGTTCGATAAATTTTCCAGAATTATTTGTTGCAATTAAAATTGCTTTAGTTTTTTTTAGAAGGTAAAGTTTATGCACTTAAAATTTTTTTTTGTTTGTTAATTAACAACTGAGCTGATTGTTTCGATAATTCCAGCATTTTAATCAAGTGTACATCAGTAAATGTTGATTTTTCACCTGTCATTTGAAGTTCTATAATTTCATTATTTTCATTTATGACAAAATTTGCATCTACATCTGCGTTGCTATCTTCCTGATAGTCAAGATCTACTAAAATATCGCCGTCCACAATCCCACAACTTATTGCTGCAATGTGATTTTTGACCGGGTTAGTTTTAATTATATTTTTTTCTTTTAAAATATTGATGCACTGTTTTAATGCTACAAAACCTCCTGTAATTGAAGCTGTTCGTGTGCCTCCGTCTGCCTGTATAACGTCACAGTCGACGGTGATTAAATTTTCACCAAGTAAGCTTAGATCAATACTTGCGCGCAATGATCTTCCGATCAACCTTTGAATCTCAGACGTACGTCCCCCCACTTTCCCAACCGAAGCCTCTCTTCTCATTCTTTCATTTGTTGATCTAGGTAACATTCCATATTCCGCTGTCACCCATCCTCGACCAGAATTTTTAAGCCACCTTGGAACTTTCACATCAAATGAAGCGGTACAAATTACTTGTGTATTGCCGAATTTTATTAAACACGAACCATCTGCATTTTTTATATAATTTGGTAATATTTCAATCGGTCTTAATTCAAAATTTTTACGATTATTTCTCATAAAGTCTTGGAATTTATTAATCTATCACTATATAGCTTGCAAACATATTATTTTATGAGCGAAAAAGAAGAAGAATCCAAAGATACTGATATTGAAAAGTCTGAAGATTTAAAAGAAAATACTGAGCAAAGTATAGCTGAAAAAAGTTTAGAAAATCAATTTAAA
>MDTB01173767.1_pt1 | contig 50566 bp, 50 predicted proteins | sample 811161 | NCBI WGS metagenome assembly MDTB01 (sample SAMN05326650, study PRJNA326480) | marine metagenome | isolation source: seawater | place: Mediterranean Sea | collected 2009
GTGACGGATTCGAAGTCCTAAACTCGCAATCTTCTTATCATCAACATAGACACCCGGCAATTCCGAGCAAGCTTTCGCTTCAATTCCGTAGTCAGCCAATTGTGCTATCACCGTATTTTCAAGCAACCTGACAAGATCACGTACGCTTAATCCGAAGTTTTTAAGCGGTATCAGAGTATAAAGAATGATCTGCCCTGGCCCATGATAGGTCACTTGCCCGCCGCGGTCAGACTGCACTAGTGGGATATCACCCAGGTCTAGTAAGTGCTCAATTTTGCCCGCCTGACCCTGAGTAAATATACCATGATGTTGCACACACCAAATCTCGGCCCGCTCACCGCCTTTCAAAAGTTCTATCCGATCCTTCATCGCCAAGTGCGTTTGTTCGTAAGCCTCAAGCCCTCGGTCAATAATAATGACTTCGGTCATCAGAGAACCATGTGCACCCGACCAGTGGACTTCAAATCTTCGTGCAATTGCTTTAACTGGATTTCGCTCTCGGCCTTAATTGAAAAACGAAAACTTTGATACTTCCCATTCTTACTCGCCGTAACCCGCAATCCTTCCGTATCGTAACCCTCACAATGGCGTTTCACGATCTCTTCAAGGATCGATACAAACCCATCACAGGTATCCGCAATAACGGACATATGATAACCATCACATGGAAATTCGATTGTTGGCCTATCAGGCTGGAACTCTTCAGTCATCGCATCGCAATCTCTCATCATAAGCGTCCCGTAAAGCCAAAAATATCGAGGTCAACTCACCATTTCCCACACGACCACCCGGATCAAGCTCAACGATAGGCATCAAACCTCTAGTTGAACTCGATAAAAAAATGCCATCTGCTTCTGGGAGAGAATCTACCCGGATATTATCCTCGACCACTGATATGCCTAGCCTCTGAGCAATTTCAATCAAGAGATGCCTCGTAATTCCCGGCAGAATCAAATCGCTTAGCGGTGGGGTTACAACCTTTTCTTCTCGAATCACGAATAAGTTTGATGTGGAAGCCTCGGTCACGTATTCGTCACGGTATAGGATCGCTTCCTGTGCATCAGAATCTCGAGCCTCTTGCATTAATAAGACGTTACCAAGCAGCGCGACTGACTTAATGTGGTTCTTTAGCCAGCGGATATCAGATCTTACAATTGCTTTAGAACCCTTCTGAGAGACAGCTTCAAATTCGCTAACTGTAATGAAAATTGTAGGCGAGACAGTTGATGGAAACGCGTGATCTCGGGCAAGAGCGGACCCACGGGTCACCTGAATATAAATTTTTGCGTTAACAAAACCGACTTTTTTTATCAGCCGATCAACGTCGCCAAATACCTGCTCGATTGACATCTCAAGGCCAATAGAATCGAGGCTTGATCGCAATCGCCGAGCGTGAAGTGACTTCGCACGAATTCGACCATCGACCTGTGCCATGACTTCGTAAACACCGTCACCAAACAAAAAGCCTCGATCCATTGGAGAAATCTGCGCTTTGTGGAGCGGCATTAGGACCCCGTTGAGGCAACACCAATTCATGCAAAAAGTCTCAACACGTAGTCCATCAAGCGTTTGAAAATCCCACCCTCTGGAACGGCGTTTGCAATAGCAACAGGCGATTCCGCGAGTATACGTTCCCCAAGCATTATCCTAACGGTCCCTACTGCAGTGCCCGAGTCCAGCGGAGCATCAAGACTATCTGGGGCGTCAAGGATCGCCTGAATCGATGGCTCGCGACCAAGCGGCAATGTCACGTATACCGCTTGCGTTGGGGCAAGATCAACGGACTCAGCTTCGCCAAACCACACTTTACGAGTACTGTCAGGAAGCGGCTGACCAGCCCTAAATAAAGTCCGCCCGCTAAAATATCTAAATCCGTATTGTAGTAATTTAGTCGTCTCCTGCTCACGGGATTTTTCACTCACCGTGCCCATAACCACAGAAATTAGACGAAAACCGTCTCTCTCTGCACTAGCAACCAAACAATAGCCTGCCTCTGCAGTATGGCCTGTCTTTAAGCCGTCCACACCAAGGTCGCGAAATAAAAGATTATTTCTGTTAGCTTGTTTAATACCGTTATAGGTAAAGTTCCGTTCACTGTAGATCGCATAAGTCTCGGGAAAATCACGAATAGTTCGAGCGGCAAGGATTCCCAGGTCTTTGGCAGTTGTATAGTGACCCTCTTGGGGTAGGCCTGTTGAATTCCTAAATTGTGTATCAGTCATGCCGATACTTTTGGCTGTTTTATTCATAACGTCAGCGAAGACATCCTCAGAGCCTGCGATATATTCTGCTACCGCGACACTTGCATCATTACCCGACTGGATGATGATTCCTCGCAAAAGATCCTCCAAGCGGACCTCTGTCCCTTCACGAATAAACATGCGGGAACCGCCAGTCTTCCAAGCTTTTACACTAATGGGCACCTCATCTGAAAAGCTAGCTCGACCTTCCGCGATTTCACGTTCTGCAATATAGGCTGTCATCATTTTAGTCAATGAAGCCGGTGGGAGTGGCTGGTCAGCGTTATGCTCTACTAATACCTCACCATTGGTGGCATCGATTAGAAGATAACCAGATGCTTTCAATTCGGGCGCCGCCGGTATTGGCGGACCATTTCCAAGTACTTCTGTTAACGGAACATTGGCCCCAGCAGCCAAACTGAACACATATGTCAGAGCTATCCAAAAGAGACGCACTCTACTCTCCTTGCTTTACTTTTTACTTCATGATCGATTTTTGCGGTGACCAACCTAGTATCACCAATTTCTCATAAATCGCACTTTCAACACGTAAATCGAGTTTTGGTAATACCTGTACCCGGAACAATCCGGATCCATTTGATTCTACACGCACGCTAGCTTGTTCTCTTGGGATTGCACTACGGATTTGACTGGCCAGTTTTTGGGCCCGATCTTCCGTCGACACAGCCGCTACCTGAAAGACAGATTGGGGTACTTTGGCCAGAGGATTTGCTATTAGAGAGGAATTAGCAGTTGGGACCATCAAAACTTCATAACTGACCTCTGCTGTTCCGTTCTCTGAGAAACCAAGCCGTTCAGCTGCAGCCCAAGATAGATCAAGGACTCTTCCTTCTTTGAAAGGACCCCGATCATTAACGCGGACGACCAAAGATTTATCATTTTCAAGATTAGTTACGCGGATCCAAGCCGGAATCGGCATCGTTTTGTGGGCAGCAGTAAACTGAAACATATCGAACGGTTCGCCCGATGATGTGGGCCGACCGTGGAACTTACGACCATACCAGCTCGCAATCCCGGTCTCTTCGAATCCAAGCCTAACCGGCTTGACCTTGTATGTAACGTCGTCCACAAGATAGCTTTCAGGATTACCATACCGAGACAAGGGTTCTGGCTTTGCTTCGGGTTCGGGCAATGCGGCAATATCGACCGAGCTTATCAGGGGCGGGCCGTCTGGAACCTCTTGAATCAATCCTCGCGTTTCAGATGGTTCATTACTCCCCATCCAATCTTGGACGGTAGAGCAGCCAGAAAAAAAACTTAAACCAAGCACCAATAGCGTTCGACTCACAGAGCCAGTTCCTTGGCGATCTCTTCAGACAATTGAGTCACCGCCATAGCGTATAGCGGAGATCGATTATAGCGCGTGATGACATAGAAATTTTTTGTAACAGCCCAGAACTCATCACCTTTTATACCATGCAAACCAAGCACATCTAACGGGAGCTGCGCCCATTCAGTGGGAATGCCTTGCACGCCTTGTTCCACTAATTCAGAGCCTGTTTCTCTAATGACGATGGCAGATTCCATTTTCTTGACATTAGAAGCAGCATTCGAAACAGCGGTCGCAACTCCATAAGTCTTATCCCAGCCATGCCTCATAAGATAATTTGCGACCGAACCTATCGCATCGACTGGGTTATTGATCAAATCGCGCCGACCATCATTATCAAAATCGACCGCGTAAGCCAAATAACTGGATGGGATAAACTGGCCAAAACCCATAGCCCCAGCATAGGAACCTTTCAAATCTGTCACACTTAAATCTTCTTCCTTGGCAAGAAGAAACAGCGACTCTAACTCAGCCAAAAAAAATTTTGCCCGCTTCGGGTAATCCAATCCTAGAGTCGCCAATGCATCAAGGGCTCGAAAACTTCCTTTATTCTTGCCAAAGTAGGTTTCGACGCCAATAATCGCCAGAATCACTTCAACTGGAACACCCAACTCCAACTCTGCCCGCGCAAGAGTCTTTTTATGCCTCTGGTAAAAGCTTTTTGCCGCCAGCACTCGCGGTCGCTTCAAAAAGATAGAACGATAATCCTTCCACTTCTTCCTCTCTGCTGGACGATTCATCGCGTTTATCACGGAATCTAATCGCTTCGCTTCCGACATTATTGCCAGTACCGTTTGGGGATCAAGCCCCTTGGCCGCTAGACGCTTAACCATCATCTTCACTTCAGAGCGTTCAGCATAATTGGCGTTTGCTAAAGGAATAGATGACCCAATTATACTGGCAACAACAATTATCGTCTGAATGATACGCACTACGAATCCCCTGAAAGCACCCTATTCGTCTTTTGCATTGACATGATTAAACCGAAACCAATCAATAATGAAACAACCGATGTACCACCATAACTAATTAATGGTAAGGGCACACCTACTACTGGCAATACTCCACTAACCATCCCCAAATTCACGAAAACATAGACGAAGAAAGTTAACGTAATTGAACCAGACAATAGCCGACCAAAATTGCCTGTCGCTCTCATGGTCAAGGCAAGGCAACGACCCAAAATTAAAATATACAAAATCAACAGCGCACTTATCCCCAAGAATCCCATTTCCTCACCAATAACAGCGACAATAAAATCTGTATGAGACTCTGGTAGAAATTTGAGCTGTGCCTGCGTTCCAGCAGCATAACCTTTACCGAGCAAACCGCCAGAACCAAGCGCTGTCATTGCCTGAATAGTATTCCAACCGGCGCCAAGGGGGTCACTCTGAGGATCTAGAAGAGTGATCACTCGGGTTCTTTGATAATCATGCATTACCATCCAAAGTACTGGTAATGACGCAACCCCTAAACCTCCCAGCATGGCTAAAAGTCGCCAAGAAATTCCAGCTAAGAAAATCGCGAAAAAACCAGATCCAGCAATAATGATACTAGTCCCCAGGTCGGGTTGCTTCGCGATTAATGTAACAGGTAACACTATCAGAACAGCGGCGATAATTAACTGAGACAGCTTCGGGGGAAGTTTTTGTCGCGTTAACCACCACGCAACCATAGCCGGCAAGGCTAATTTCATTAACTCAGATGGCTGAAACCTCGGGAAACCTGGTAGATCCAGCCAACGCTGTGCCCCCTTTACATCAACACCTATCAATAAAACAGCAACCAGTAACATTGTGGATAACACGAAAACAAATGGCGTAATGTGGATCACTGTGTCTCGCCGCGCTTGTGATACGACAATCATAATACCCAAACCAGCTACTACATGAGCGGCCTGCCGAACAACCATTGAAATATTTTGACCAGACGCAGAGTAGAGAACGATCAGCCCATATAGCGCCGTGACTACAACTACCAATGTTAACAAAGGATCAACTCCATAGCGTTGAGCAAATCGCTTGGGGCGGAAAGACTCGATATGTCCGATTTCAGTTGCTGCTAGCATTTTTATATCTGAGTAGTTGATCATTCATGCGGGCAACATATGTAGCATCGGGAGAAATAGATCCTTTATTTCGCCTGAGCAGCCAGTAATCGAAAATTTGTCTCGCTGCTGGTGCTGCTGTCGTGCCACCTGAGCCACCATTTTCGATAATTAACGCAATAACGATGCTTGGGGCATCAGCTGGAGCAAATCCAACGAATAAGGCGTGATCACGTAGCCGTTCGTCAATTTCAGACGCCTCATACTCGTCTTCCTGTCCGATACTAAAAATCTGTACCGTCCCTGTCTTACCCGCAATTCGATAATTGAGGCCTTGCCCAGCGCCTCGGGCGGTACCATTCTCGTCGTGCAGCACACCCTCCATAGCATCAATCATGCGTTCCCAATCTATCGGCTTGCCAATTGGCACAGGCGCACCGGCATCCAAGTCCTCAAGTAAGGAAAAATGGGGATCAATGAAATTTCCACGACGCGCCACTGCTGTGGTTGCAGCTGCTAACTGAAGAGGGGTGGTTACCCAAAACCCCTGACCAATACCAGAAATGACAGTTTCTCCTTGATACCAAGATTGATTTCTCACTTCGCGTTTCCAAGCACGACTGGGGAGGATTCCCGGTGAGTCGTCTTGAATATCGCGACCTTGACGGCGCCCAAAACCGAACCATTTCATCCCTTCCGACATCTGATCAATTCCTAGCTTGTTCGCCATTTGGTAGAAATACGTATCGACTGACTCAACGATTGCTTTGTCCATTGTCACGCGGCCATGGCCCCACTCTTTCCAATCCCGATATTTGTGGTCATTTCCTGGCAACTGAAAAAACCCTCGAGAAAAATATTCTGTTTTCCAATTCACCGCACCGTAGTGCAGTCCAACTAAGCCAAGCATTGGTTTTATCGTTGATCCTGGGGGATATTGACCACGCAATGCTCGGTTAAATAAGGGAGTATCACGATTCGATTGAAGTGCCTTGTATTCAGCCTGACCAATCCCGCCGATAAATGAGTTTGCGTCATAGGTTGGGGTGCTCGCGAGCCCCAAAATACCACCATTTAGCGGATCAATCGCAACAATTGCACCCCGCCTATTCCCGAGAACCTCATACAATTTTGCAGTTAAACCAATGTCCAGATGTAACGGAATATTAGACCCGGGTTCGGGATCCTCTCGTTCAACAGAGCGCATAATTTGGCCCCTAGCGCTCGTCTCAACCCGTTCGACACCAACCTGCCCAAGCAACACATCTTCATATGCTTTCTCTACGCCTAACTTTCCGATCCTATCTGTGCCTGCATACTGTCTCTCATCAATATTTTTGAGCTCATTCAAAGACAAACGACCCACATAACCAAGGCTATGAGCTGTTAGGCCTCCATAGGGATAGTGCCGCGTCGGTCTCGCCTTAATTTTTAGGCCTGGGAAACGAAATAAGTCAACGGCTATCCGAGCGGCATCCGATTCCGACAAATCATCCTTAACCACCACAGGATCACGTGGTCTCCGCCGAGATTTAAAATTTTTTGCGAATCGCTCCACATCGCCATCTGAAAAATTAATACGCGCGCGCACTTCAGCAATAGCTACATCGAGGTCATCGAATTCCTCAGGAACAACTAACAATTGTAAATTAGGTCGATTCTCTGCCAACACTAAACCATTCCGATCAGTGATCAGACCTCGAGCAGGCCCTATAGGCAAGGTTTGTAAACGATTAGCCTCAGATGCAGTCTGAAATCGCTTTGTTTCGACCAGCTGAAGCCAAATTAGACGACTCAGCAGGAGCAATAGAAGAAAAGCACCGAATAATGCAGCAACCAGCACTCTTCCATGAATCAGATTCTTTTCACGAACTCCAGTCGAAAGCTCCAACTTCAACTCCTATGATACGGATGTCCTTGGCGGACGCTATCAGCTCGGTACAATTGCTCGATCACAATAATTCGAGCTAGTGGATGCGGGAAAACGAGTCTAGAGAGGCTCCACTGACTATCTGCACGCTCGCACATTCCATCACACCAGCCATCAGCACCACCCAAAGCAAAGACCAACGGGCGACTAGTTAGTTCCCATCGCGTAAGTTGTTCTGCTAGCTCAACTGTAGAATATGACTGGCCCCTCTCGTCAAGAAGTACCAAGAAGTCGCTCGGTTTTAATCGGTCTAACGTTCTTTTTCGATGCTCTTCTTTGGCTTCAGTTCCCGCTTTTTTAGACGCTGGGATTTCTTCGAGGATAAGCTCAAACTGTCGACGAAATCGGGAAAGGTATTCGGTACATGCAGTTTGTACCCAATCTGGCATTTTCTGTCCGATGGTAATAAGCCTCACATCAGCCATTAGACCTCGCCATTGTCTTCGCACCCTCGAATACGACGCTCCCATAATCGCTCGAGATCGTAAAACTCTCGAATAGGTGGTTGCATCACATGAAGCACGACAGAATCAAAATCAACCAAAACCCACTCTGCCACGTCGGCACCCTCACTTCCTAATGCGACTACACCAAATTTTTTTTTCATCTCCTGAACAACATGACTAGCCAATGATTTGACGTGCCGACTCGATGTGCCGCTGGCAATTACCAACCAGTCGGTTACGGATGTTTGACCTCGCACATCGATAATTCGAATTTCAATTGCCTTGAGGTCCTCTAAAGCGTCCACAATCAGGTGGCTGAGTTCAATGTTTTCAATCATTCAGTATCCTGATACAGGTTATGTTTAACTAGATAATCAGCAACTTTTGGGGGAACAGGAAGTTGTTTAGCGCCTTTCGTTATCAGGCTACGTACCAAAGTCGATGAAACAAAAAGATCTGGCGTCTGGAGCCTTATCAAGTAACCACTAGGTAGATTGTCCAAAAGACCGCCATCAGAAATTTCATTCATTTCTGCTAGTACGGAGGGTATATCAACTCGCTCGCCAGCACGATTCAATATGCAGATATTACAAAGCAATGGAACTGCCCTTGGCCTATACCAAAAATCCATTTTACGAATAGCATCGGCGCCAAGCACGAGCACAAAAGATTCATCATTCCCAAACAACTCTCGTAAACCATTCAAAGTATCGATCGTGTAGCTAGGGCCCGGTCGTTCAAATTCAATTCGATTAATCCTGATATCCTGAAGATGACTCATAGCAAGTTGCAACATTTCCAACCTATGATGCGCCGATACTTCACTGTTACGATGAGGCGGCCGATTATTGGGGATAACGTGGATAGTAGCACTCGGAAATGTAACCCGAAGTTGATCTACCATAGCAATATGACCATCGTGCACAGGATCGAAGGTCCCTCCGAATAAAACCTGCACTAGCTGCGCACCTGGCCTTCTCCGAACACAATCCACTTTTGGTTAGTCAATCCCTCAAGCCCGACAGGTCCTCGGACATGAATTCGATCTGTCGAGATACCAATCTCAGCACCGAGCCCATATTCAAATCCATCGGCAAATCTCGTCGAAGCGTTAGCTATCACGGAAGATGAGTCTACCGCCCGCATGAATTGTCGAATCGTTTTATAACTATTTGAAACTATCGCATCCGTGTGATGGGAACCGTAGATATTGATATGTGTTATCGCCTCTTCGACAGACTGCACTACTTTGATCGCCACAATTGGTGCTAGATACTCTTCATACCAGTCCTCTTCACGAGCTTCTATTGCCGAAGAAATCACTGAGCAAACAGTCTCACAGCCGCGAATCTCCACCGCATGCTGCTCCAAAAGTGTATTTAACTCTGGTAGTAATGCATCCGCTACAGCTTGATGAATCAGAAACGATTCAGCTGCGTTACACACCCCATATCGATGCGTCTTCGAATTCTCCAAAATACGCAGGGAAGTAGCTGTATCACTCTCCGCATCAATATAAACATGACAATTACCATCTAGGTGTTTAATTACTGGAACACGTGCATCTTTAGCGACACGCTCTATCAGCCCTTTACCACCGCGCGGAATAATCACATCACACATCGGGTCCTCGCCACCAATCATCGCTCCAACAAAATCTCTATCTGCTGTTGGCGCAATCTGAACACATGTATCGGGTAAGCCTACTGCTCGTAACCCTGCCTCAATACACGCGGCAATAGCCTGATTAGAATGAAAAGCCTCGCTACCACCTCTGAGTACGCTCGCGTTCCCCGACTTCAGGCACAAGGCGGCAGCATCTATTGTCACATTTGGTCGAGATTCGTAAATAATCCCAATGATACCGAGCGGTTGTCGCATAAGACCAACCTCAATGCCAGAAGGTTTCTTTATGACCTGGGAAATTTCTCCGACAGGATCTGGAAGGGCAACAATTTGTTCAACACCGCGAACCATCGCGTCGATGCGTCCATCATCTAATTGCAAACGGTCAAGGAGTGCCTCGTCTAGCCCATTATTTCTGCCGGCGTCCAGATCTCGGGAGTTGGCAGCGAGAATCTTTGCTTGATTTGTAATCATGGTATCGCGAATAGCCAAAAGTGCAGCATTTTTTTCGCTCGTTGAAGCGGTTGCAATGGCCGCTCTAGCTGCTGATGCTCGATCAGCTATATGTCGATAATCCATAATGACCCCACTGTAATCCATCTATTATACAGCGGCTTCAGTTAAGAAATCAGGCGTCTCGCCCCTGAATTTGAAGTTTTGCGACTTCGGACTCGAGCTCATAGAGTCGTTTACTTGCGTCCTGCATTTCAAAAAATGACTGCTTCATTTCGTTATCAAAAGGCAACAACTCGGTTAAACGAGCACCTACCTCGCTAGCATCTGTATAGTCAATTTCGTTATACAGGCCACGAACCGTTGGATGCATCTGCAAACTTTTTAGAAGTTCAACTAGACCCGTGTGCTGCACCAAAACCTCATCAGATGCCTCTAGAGGCAAATCCATGGTGTCAGCAAGCCATAATCCATCTTCACGCTGCCTCGGGTTAAATAGCTGCTGCTTTCGCTCTCCGACAGCCAGAATCCCAAGGAGTCCATTATCCAAACGATCGAAGTCACGAATCGACACCTCGCATCCAAGATCTGCGAATCCCTCAGACCGCGCCATCGTTACGACAAAATGCTCACCGTCTCGCATACATTGACCAACCATGTCCAAATAACGCGCCTCAAAAATTTGGAGTGGAAGTCGGCCTCCTGGAAACAGTACTAGGGGAAGGGGAAACAGCGGTTTAGTCACGGTAACCTCAGGTTGAAGCGATTGGATACTCATAAAATAGACATTGCGGTTATTTCCAATTTTTTCAACACTCAGTCAACCGCGCTACCAGACGGCTTTGAATCCCAGAAAATCCGCCATTCGACATAAAAATAATTTGACCAGACGCCTGCTCAACTAGTTGTGGTTCGAGCACCAATACATCTCGAATCACGACCGATGTTCCATCGGGCCGCAACAACGAACTCGTGTCCCAAGTTGTGGTTTCGGGCAACACCCAATAAACAAAATCAGCACAGGCAGCTGATGCCACAAGGGCCTCGCCATGAAAGCCAGTCTTCATAGTATTTGATTTTAGCTCAATCACAGCAACGAGTGGGGCCTCTTCTTGAGTCAGGGCGTTGAGGGTATTTGCTATTGCAGTCGGATGATGTGCGAAATCGTCCCATACCTTCAGCGACCCATTCTCAAATAATAAATTCAGACGCCGCGCCACTCCCCGAAATTCGCTGAGAGCAGAAAATGCTCGATCCATAGGCACATCAACGACGTGAGCCATCGCGACAGCCAATTCTGCATTTTGCGCGTTGTGGAATCCCCGCATTGGCCACTCAATCTTCATATTCAATCCGCTGGCTGACAATTGGTCGCCATTACTTGTGAAATCAATCGCTGTACCTTCGCCGATTGAAATCTGATTCGACCAACAGCCTTTGTGTAAGACACGCTTTATCGAATCGATACCTGTCCTACTAATGATAAAACCAGAGCGCGGTACACGACGAATCGCATTATGAAACTGTGTTTCAATATCAGCAAGATCCGTAAAAATATCTGCGTGATCAAATTCAAGATTGTTGATACCAAAAACATCAGCATGGTAATGGATAAACTTTGAGCGTTTATCAAAAAAAGCTGTATCATACTCATCTGCTTCAACAACAAAAATCGCTCCCGCCCCTTTGCGGGCCGAAATACCAAAGTTCTCTGGCACGCCTCCCACCAAGAAACCAGGATTCAATCCTTCATGCTCTAAAATCCAAGCAAGCATACTAGTAGTGGTAGTCTTACCGTGAGTGCCAGATACGGCAAGTACTGTCATCTCTGAGGTCAAACGCCCAAGTAATTCGGGGCCAGAAATGAAAGGAATCTTACCGTCAAGGATCGCCTCAACTAGGGGATTTCCGCGGGACATTGCATTCCCAATCACTACCAAATCAAGATTGCTCGATAGTATAGCGGGGTCATATCCCTCATGCAGAATGATCCCAGCTTCTCGCAATTGATCAGACATAGGTGGATACACGTGCTGATCCGATCCGGTAACCTGCCAACCCTGTTGATTACAAATTTGTGCCAGTCCACCCATAAAGGTGCCACAAATACCGAGGATGTGGATCTTCAAGCCTTGTGCCCTCACTAGTGGTCGATAATGCATAGTGGCATCGCACAGTAAAAACGGCAATTTTGGGCGTCATACCATGCTAGGTAAGCAATTTGAGCTCGTATAGCTTGAAATACTTCGCAAACCACCGGACACTTGCGCCCGTCAATGCATCAACTTAATCATTAACTATCTGGGGATCCTATGAGCTTCAATGATATACCCGCGGGAAAGGACATCCCGAACGACATTTTTGTCGCCATCGAAATTCCTTCCAATTCTACCCCTGTCAAATATGAGATCGAAAAAGACTACAATGCAGTTTTTGTGGATCGCTTCATGGCCACCCCAATGTTCTATCCCACAAATTACGGGTATATTCCAAATACACTGTCTGATGACGGCGATCCTTTAGATGTACTAGTTGTCACGCCATACCCAATACAACCAGGCTCAGTGATCCGCTCTCGTCCTATTGGTATTCTTGATATGAGTGATGAGGGAGGCCGTGATTCAAAAGTCCTTGCAGTGCCACATGATAAACTGACCACGTTATACACAGAGGTTAAAGAACCTCAAGATCTAGGCTCTTTATTACTCGACCAAATTGCGCACTTCTTCGAAAACTACAAGGATCTTGAGGCTGGTAAGTGGGTCAAGGTTGACGGCTGGAGGGGGGCAGACGCCGCACGCGATGCTGTAATTGCATCTGTAGAGGCCGCAAAAAAGTAATCAGCCTTGTGTAAGCAAAGCGCGCAGATCAGAGATGGCTGCGTGTGCTCGTGCGATATAACTTGCCATCACTAGTGAATGGTTGGCAAAAATACCAAATCCGGATCCGTTGAGAATCGTCGGCGACCAAACAGTCTGTTGCGTAGCCTCGAGTTCCCGGACAACTTGTTTTAAAGACACCCGTGCATTCTTGTTATCCAATACAGCGCCAAAATCCCTCTCTACCGCAAGAAGAATATGAAGTAATGCCCATGCGGAACCACGAGCCTCGAAGAAAACATCATCAATCTTCATCCAGGGGGTTTTAATCACACGTTCCGATACGTCCGGAGTCGATTGACTGGCCGCCGGGTCGCCGGCGAGGTCTATATTAAAACGTGCCTGACCCACGCTTGCTGAAAGCCTCTGACTAAGTGAACCAAGACGTGTCTCGACATCAGCTAGGTAATTACGCAAATTATCGGCACGAGCATATACCTGAGCATTCTCCCCAGATGTTGCTAGTCGAATTTGATATGACTGAAGTGACTTCAACGCTTTCTTGTAACTCGACTCTGCTGAAGGGAACCACTTCTGACTATCATAATTTAAAGCCGGCTCAGCAATTACCAAGTCAGCATCCTCTGTCGATTGTGATTGACTTCTCGACAGGTCCTTACGTAAGGCACGAGCCAAGTCTCTGGCTTGTACTAAAACACCAAATTCCCAGTTGGGCATATTGTCCAGCCATAACCCAGGTGGGGTAACGTCATTCGCTAAGTATCCACCAGGTTTTTCAAGCAGCGTTTCGGTGATAAAAATAAGTGCACCAACGGTCGCGTTCCCGATCACGAGTCTCTGATTAGGCGGTGCCGTGGTAGCGAGAATATCATCTGTGGGGCTTTGCTCTGGGGGTTGGCTCCAGTGAATTCCCAAAAGTACTGCACCCAACAAATACAATAAGAACGCACCGATACTAGCAGCCAGCCATGTCGACTGATTGCCAAGGTTCATAAGACGGGTTTTAAATAATTCAAACATGCTTAATTCGGTTCTCTTGAATCGTGACAGCGAGTACAATAGTGCAATATGACGTCCGGAGGATTCCAGTGCAACGCGTTATAGTAGGTATCCTTTTAATAATCAGCGTTTTCTGTGCATCAACTGTGAAAGCCCAAGGTCCTTTCGGTTCGAGTTTCGGTGGATCCGATTTGTTACCTGTGGAACAAGCATTTACGGTGTCACATCCTAAGGCCAATGTTATCGAAATCAGTATCGCTGATGGCACTTATCTTTACGACGAGCGAACAATCATTCAGAACGATGCAGGAACTATACTTAAGACCTCGCGGTCAGTAACAGAAATATATGATGATCCACTTTTTGGTCCAACACCAGTCCACAGAAATAAGTTGCACATGGTGGTGACTGATGCTCCAGATCTAATGGTACTTACCTTCCAAGGGTGTGCAGACATTGGATTCTGCTATCCGCCGCAACAAACAGAACTGTCATTTTCGCGTTAAATCACGCAAAATAGCGCCACTTTCAATGAAGTTGTGGTGATTTTATGCCCAAGGTGCTCATACTAAACGGTCCCAATCTTAATTTGCTCGGACGTCGTGAGCCAGATATCTATGGCTCGACGAGCTTGGACGATGTTGAAACGATACTAGGATCGAATATTCCCCAAGGGATGCAACTTAGCTTCTTTCAAACTAACCATGAAGGTGAAATGATCGAGCGCATTCACCGACTAATTGATACTCCAGTTCAGGGAATCGTCATCAATCCCGCGGCATGGACGCATACCAGTATTGCGATCCGCGATGCCCTGATCGCTATAAATACACCTCTGGTCGAGGTCCACATCTCGAATGTCCACGCTCGCGAAGCATTTCGACGTCACTCCTACGTTTCGGATATCGCGCTGGCAGTTATCGCTGGTTGTGGAATTCAGGGCTACGCGTTCGCCTTGGAGACATTGAATCAACACTTAAAAGGCTAGGCTAGAATTATGGATATTCGTAAGATTAAAAAGCTGATCGAATTGCTCCACGACACGGATGTAGCTGAAATTGAAATCTCCGAGGGCGAAGAAAGCGTGCGCATCACACGTGGTAGCACTAATCAAGTAGTCGTGCAAAGCCCACAGAATAACTGGTCATCGACAAGTGCCCCACCACAACCCGTTGTATCGATGACTGCGGAGGAAGCAGCTCCAACAAAAGCGGCTCCATTAGGACATCATGTAACGTCACCTATGGTAGGCACCTTTTACCGCTCTCCATCTCCAGATACAGCTGCCTTTATCGAAGTCGGAAGCGAAGTAAAACACGGTGACACCATTTGCATCGTCGAAGCGATGAAAATGATGAATCAAATTGAGGCGGATGCATCTGGTAAGGTGCTTGCAATTCTTGTCGAAGATGGTGATCCCGTTGAATTCGATCAGCCACTGGTAGTGATCGGATAATCCAATGTTTGAAAAAATCGTCATAGCCAATCGTGGTGAAATTGCGCTTCGAATACTGCGAGCATGCCGTCAACTTGGTATTCAATCTGTTGCTGTACATTCTGTGTGTGACCGTAACCTGAAACACGTTAAGCTCGCCGACGAAGCCGTATGTATCGGACCGAACCCGTCCAGTCAAAGCTATCTTAATGTGCCAGCAATTATCGCAGCAGCTGAGGTAACTGATGCGCAGGCAATTCATCCCGGTTATGGGTTTTTGGCCGAGAATGCAGATTTTGCCGAACGTATTGAACAGTCAGGCTTCACATTCATTGGCCCATCCTCAGCGACTATTCGGTTAATGGGGAACAAGGTTGCTGCAATTGAAGCGATGCAAGCAGTAAATGTACCGACAGTCCCTGGGTCAAATGGCCCCTTAGGTGATGACGATGCGAAAAACCTAAAAATCGCAAGGGACATCGGTTTCCCTATCATTGTGAAAGCAGCAGCGGGCGGCGGTGGGCGCGGTATGCGAGTCGTTCACACTGAGTCCAACTTTCTGAGCTCAATTCAAATCACCAAATCCGAGGCTAAGGCGGCGTTCGGTGACGCGACCGTTTATCTTGAAAAGTTTCTTGAAAAGCCACGCCATGTTGAAGTCCAAGTCCTAGCAGATAAGCACGGTAATGCAATCCATCTCTTTGATCGCGACTGCTCACTACAACGCCGTCATCAAAAGGTATTGGAGGAGGCACCTGCTCCTAGAGTCGATCCAAAGGCACGCGCACAAGTTCTAGAGTCTTGTGTTACAGCCTGTAAAAACATGGGTTACGTCGGTGCCGGTACTTTTGAGTTCTTGTATGAAGACGGCCGTTTCTACTTTATCGAAATGAATACGCGCGTGCAGGTTGAGCACCCGGTGAGCGAAATGGTAACGGGAATCGACATTATTCACGAACAAATTTCAGTTGCTGCCGGTAACCTTTTGTCAGTCACGCAAGACGAAATCAAACTCAACGGCCACGCGATTGAGTGCCGTATTAATGCAGAGAATCCAGATACTTTTCTGCCAAGTCCTGGATTAATTTCAAGGTATCATCCACCGGGTGGGCCGGGCGTTCGCGTGGACTCGCATATCTATTCGGGCTACCCCGTTCCACCATACTACGACTCGATGATCGCTAAGTTCATCACTCATGGTGCGACCCGTGAAGAGGCGTTGAAACGGATGGAGATCGCTCTGTCAGAATCGTTGATAGATGGTATTCAGACAAACATCCCTCTGCAGCAAGATATTGTGACGGATGAAAAATTTCTTAGCGGTCCAGTGAGCATTCACTACCTTGAGAAGAAATTAGGTCTATCATGACCGAATTTCGGCAGCTCACGGTTATAGCCGCCGGCAACGAAGTAGAGCTCCTTGAAGAACTCTTGTTTCTGGCAAACGCTCAAGCAGTGACACTGGTCGATAATGGCAACACACCTATTTTCGAACCGCCAGTTGGGAGCCATCCGGTGTGGCCGCAGACCCAGGTCAAAGCGCTGTTCTATGATGAAAGACCCCACTCTGAAATCCTTGGAGATATTTCGATATACCTTCAACACGCGAACATTCAGATCGAGCTACCCAACGAACTTACACCGCTTCCAGATCAAGATTGGTTAAGAGCATCCCTTGACTCATTTAAACCAATCAAAATCGGCGGTTTCTGGATCAAACCGTCATGGATTGATGATCCAATCCCTGAGGACCTTACATTACTGAATCTGGATCCAGGGCTCGCATTTGGAACAGGTATGCATCCAACGACCCAATTGTGTCTTGAATGGCTAAGTGCAAATCCTCCCTTAGGTCAAACTATTATGGACTTTGGCTGCGGATCAGGAATTTTAGGAATCGCAGCCGGCTGCGTCGGGGCAGACCAAGTGACTGGGCTTGACATTGACCCTCAAGCCCTCACTGCCACAAAGCAGAATGCGGAACTGAATGACTTGGTAGTAGAAACAGTGTTACCCAACCAGATACCAAGTCGCAGATATGACGTTGTTATTGCCAATATCCTTGCGAGTCCATTAATTGAGCTTGCGGATACGCTAAATGGGCTCACAGTGCCGGGTGGGAAAATTGTCTTAGCCGGTCTGTTAGATGAACAAACCGACCAAGTAAGAGCCGCTTATCGTGCAATCACCTTTGACACCGACGTATCAAAAGAAGGCTGGACTCGGCTTTCGGGAACCAAAGTGGGTTAATCGCTTTGCGTATCGGTTCACATCAATTTAATAATCCTATTTGGTTAGCTCCTATGGCTGGTGTGACCGATCGCCCTATTCGAGTTTTGTGCCGAGCACTCGGGGCAGGCATGGCAATTTCTGAAATGATTCACTCCGACACGAGCCTCTGGGGTACAAAAAAGAGCGATCGGAGACTCGATATTCGAGATGAGCCAGGCCCTATTAGCATTCAGATAGCAGGCTATGACCCTAAGATGATGGCGAAAGCTGCTCGTGCAAACGAGGAACGGGGTGCGGATATCATTGATATCAATCTCGGCTGCCCTGCAAAGAAAGTTCTTAAAAAGGCGGCTGGATCTGCTTTGATGCGTGACGAATTACTCTGCGCCGAGATCTTCCGCCAAGTAGTGAGTGCCGTCCAAATTCCCGTCACCGTTAAAATGAGAACCGGATGGGATCATCTATCGAAAAACGGTCCAATGATCGCAAAAATGGCCGAAGACCTAGGCCTTCAAGCGGTTACAATGCATGGAAGAACGCGTTGTGATATGTACAAAGGCGATGCCGAATACGACACTATCCAACGTACGCGTGAAGCGGTCCAAATTCCATTAATCGCTAATGGCGACATCACATCGATCCAAAAGGCTCACGAAGTTTTATCCGCTACTGGAGCAGATGCGGTCATGATCGGCCGCGGAACTCAAGGCGACCCGTGGCTTCCAGGGATCATCGCCGCTCAACTCGAGGGTCGATCGTTATCTCGACCGTCCATCGACGTTCAAATCGCGACCATGGCTAAACTCATCCGAGAGATTCAATTGTTCTATGGCGAAAAAACGGGCGTCAAAATGGCACGTAAACACATGCAATGGTTCTTAAAACGATTTGCAAATGGCCGCGAAGCGTGGTCACATTTACACCCTATCGTTGACCCAGATGAGCAATATCAACGATTCAAGGAACTAATAGACGGAGGAGGACTCCGCGATGGGACTGAAAGAACTGGTTAGAAAGCATATTGACCAGTATGTAGAACAGCTCGATGGTGAGATTCCACAGGATCTATACGACCTCGTCATAAGCCAGGTTGAGCACGCCCTGCTCGAAGCTACACTTTATCAAAGTAACAACAATCAATCGAAAGCAGCCGAGATGCTTGGCATCAGTCGGGGAACTTTACGTACCCGCATGAAACTGTTCGGTTTACTTTCCTAGACTGCTCAAGACACTGGTATGCTTGAAGCCTTTTTTCTCTAAGAGAGGTTGTAAAAGAATGCCAGCCGCCGATTCGATTCAGGTGCGTCGAGCACTTCTCAGTGTTTCGGACAAAACAAACTTATTGGGCTTTGCTCGGGGTCTTCACGATCTTGGCGTACAGTTGGTATCCACTGGTGGCACGTTCCGTGAGCTACACGGCGCTGGCTTACCTGCAATTGAAGTATCATCTGTGACTGAATTCCCTGAAATTATGGATGGTCGAGTAAAAACTTTACATCCAAAAATCCACGGTGGAATACTCGGCCGTCGCGACCAAGATCAGGGGGTCATGGCCAAATATGGAATCGAAGGCATCGATCTGGTCTGTGTGAACCTCTATCCCTTCCGTGAAACGATTGTGAATCCCAGTAAAACTTATGAAGACGCTATCGAAAATATTGATATCGGCGGCCCAGCAATGGTCCGTTCTGCGGCAAAGAATCATCAATTTGTCGGCATCGTGACGTCACCGCTCCAATATGAAACGGTGATTTCTGAGCTCAAAACTGGCGGACTCTCTCTTGGGACGCGGAAGCAACTCGCCAAAGCTGCCTTCCAACATACTGCTGAGTATGATGGCGCAATCGCCAATTATCTGGGACGCGACGCTGATGCCGCTCAATATCCGGAAAAACTATTTGTACACTTCGAACGTAACTCAGTATTGCGATATGGTGAAAATCCGCATCAAACAGCTGCCTTTTATCGTGATCCAGGTGTCCAAGGATCTTGTGTGGGCTCTTCATTGCAACTAACCGGTAAAGCATTGTCATTCAATAATATTGCTGACATGGATGCTGCACTTGAATGCGTTCGCCAGTTTGATGCTCCTGCGTGCGTCATCGTGAAGCATGCAAACCCATGTGGCGTTGCGGTCGAATGCTCGATCCTTGATGCTTATGAAAAAGCATTTGAGACAGACCCCACCAGCGCATTTGGCGGAGTTATTGCCTTCAACCGCCCACTGGACGCTAAAACAACAGGCCGAATTTTAGAACGCCAATTCGTTGAAGCAATTATCGTCCCGGGTGTTAAACAGGGTGTTGTTGAAATCGTTGAGAAAAAACCGTCTATTCGCCTACTCACCGTTAGTTCGCTCGACCAGACTTGGGTACAGGCTGATTATCGACGAGTTCAAGGCGGACTTCTGACCCAAGATACCGATACAGGATCAAGAGTAGAATCCGAACTCGCCTGTGTCACAGAAATCAAACCAACCACGGGGCAGATGGCAGACCTATTGTTTGCTTGGAAGGTCGCGAAGTTCGTGAAATCAAATGCGATCATCTATGCCAAGAACAGCCAAACAATTGGTGTCGGAGCAGGCCAGATGAGTCGCGTGTATTCAGCAAGAATTGCAGCGATCAAAGCACAAGATGCCAATCTTAAAGTCTCAGGCAGTGTGATGGCCTCTGACGCTTTTTTCCCTTTTAGGGATGGCATTGATGCGGCAGCAGATTCCGGAATAGCAGCAGTCATTCAGCCCGGCGGCTCAATTCGTGATGATGAGGTGATCGGAGCAGCCAACGAACATGGTATCGCAATGGTCTTCACCGAAATGCGTCACTTCCGACATTAGGAATTTATAATGAAGATTCTTATTATTGGGGGCGGTGGCCGCGAACACGCTCTTGCTTGGAAACTCTCACAATCACCTCGGGTTACTGAAGTATTTGTCGTACCGGGAAATGCTGGTACAGCCCTAGAGGAGAATGTTACCAACATTGATCTCTCCATTTCTGATTCGGATAGCTTAGTTGCATTCGCAGAGAGTCACGCAATTGACTACACCGTCATAGGCCCGGAAGCTCCACTCGTTGATGGTGTTGTGGATCGTTTCGAGGAAAAAGGCCTTCGCTGTTTTGGGCCACGCGCTGATTGTGCGCAGCTCGAGGGTTCTAAGGCGTTTACCAAGGAATTCCTAAAACGCCACAATATTCCAACAGCAGCCTATGGCATCTTTACCGATGTTAACCAAGCAATGACCTACTTGGACGAAGTTGGCGCTCCAATTGTTGTAAAAGCCGATGGCTTAGCTGCAGGTAAAGGCGTCATCCTTGCGAAAACAGTTGATGAGGCGAAATCTGCCGTCCAAGATATGTTGCAAGGTAATCAATTCGGTGAGGCAGGAAGTCGTGTCGTCATCGAAGAGTTCTTAACCGGTGAAGAGGCAAGCTTCATTGTAATAGTCGATGGCACAGATGTTCTCCCTCTTGCATCGTCACAAGACCATAAAGCTGCCTATGACGGCGATATGGGCCCAAATACAGGTGGCATGGGAGCCTACTCACCGGCACCAGTAGTTGACCAAATATGCCATGACCGCATCATGTCAGAGGTCATCCAGCCAACGATCCATGGTCTTGCCGCTGATGGACTGAGGTATCGGGGATTCCTCTATGCCGGAATTATGGTTGCTGTTGATGGGACGCCCAAAGTCCTCGAATACAATTGCCGTTTTGGCGATCCCGAAACACAGCCAATCCTATTCCGTTTGAAGAGTGACCTAGTCGACCTGATTGAGGCTGCTTGCCATGGCGGCCTCGGAGGGCAAATCGCAGTCTGGGACTCTCGCGCTGCCTTGGGAGTTGTTATGGCAGCACCGGGCTACCCCGGAGATTATCCGAGAGGAACCGATATCAGCCTCGGTCAGAACACTGAAGACACCAAGGTATTCCACGCAGGAACAGCAATGAGCGGGGACCAGCCTATCACATCGGGTGGCCGCGTACTTTGCGTTACTGCTCTTGGATCAGGCGTTACAGAAGCTAAAGCAAAAGCTTACGAGCGTTTAAAAAGCGTGCATTTTGAGGGCGCCGAGTATCGCACCGATATTGGATACCGGGCGGTAGAACGTGAACGTTCTTAATCAAGCCGCAGAGAAATCAAGCCCGCTAACTGAATGTTATGTGGCGTAATTTCTGTTCCAAGTGCATGTAGAACAACACCCGCGTTACGAGCCTTCAGGCACGCATCAGCAAAATCTGGATCAAGCATACGATGTGGCGCAACCTCGCGGATCCCCGTATGCATCGCCACAAAAACCAAGTGGGTCTCGAGTCCATTTGCAGCCATATCAGCGAGTAGATTCAAATGCTGTATCGCACGTTGAGATGGGGCGTCTGGAAATAACCCGAGACCCCTATCTTCGCACAATGTGACTGATTTGATCTCGACATACACAAGTCGATCTCCACGAGACAATTCAAGATCAAATCGATGCGTTCCAAACGTTGGCTCACGGCGGACAAGCGTGACATCTGGAATCCAAAGTGAGAGATCCGTCGAAGCCAGCAGTTCATTTGCGCGTGAGGTGTTGACGCAGGCCAGACCGGTATGAATCTCGACCAATTCCCAGGCAAACTCAAGTTTTCGTCCAGGTGGTTGTCTGCGAAACCAGACCTTTGAACCCTCATAAAGCAGCCCGGTCATACGGCCTGTATTCCCACAATGGGCGGTTATGATCTCATCACCGACATCAATATCTACAAAAAATCGTTTATAGCGACGGATCAAACGTCCTTCGATCAGAGCATCATGATAATTAACCATGAATAAAGCGCTCCATTCTCTCGACCGCTTCAAGTAATCGATCAGCGGGTTGAGTATAGGCAATCCGAATCCAGGTTGGGGGAAGACTCTTTGAAAAATCGATCCCGGGCGTAATAGCAACACCGGTTTTACAAATTAATTCAGCGCAGAATTGCTGGCTATCTTCTGCGATATCTGCAACATCAACGAAAACATAAAAAGCGCCATCAGGCTCCGCAGCAATCTTAAATCCCATTGCTTCCAACCGAGGAATTAATAAATTGCGGCGCTCTTTAAGTTCAAGTCGATGCATCTCGGCATCTTGCAATGCATCATGCCCGAAACAGGCAAGCGCTGCCTCTTGTGCGAATGACGGGGCACAAATGAATAAATGTTGAGCCAAGCGCTGTGTCGCCTCGAGTGCATATTCAGGAATAACAAGCCAACCCAGCCGCCAACCCGTCATATTGAAATATTTGGAAAAACTGCCAACAACAAAATGCTGTTCAGAAATTGCAAGACTGCTTATCAGAGCATCGTTGAATAGTAAGTTTTGATAAATCTCATCGACAATCATATGACGATTAGTGCGCTGACACCATTGACTCATCTGCTCTAACTCTACTTGTGGAACGGCCTGACCTGTTGGATTTGCTGGATGAGCGAGTATCAAAGTCCGGTCGATGTCTGTCGCTTTTTCTATAAGTTGAGACAGGGTCGGTTGAAAATACGTTGTAACATCAGTTTTTATCCAATGAACATCTCCACCGACAGCTTCTACAAACCTTGGGTTACACGGATATGCAGGATCTGCCATAAGCACACGATTACCAGGATCAGTAGTGGCTGCAAAAGCCAACAAAAGCCCGCCGGAAGCCCCAACAGTAATTTGAATTCTGTACGAAGGAACATCTAAACCCTTTGAGTGATACCAATTCGACAACGCATCCCTTAAAGGCTCGATACCTCTAGCATCTGTATATCGAGTTTTCCCTGCCCGTAAAGCACCGCATGCATGCTCAATGACCGACGCTGATGTCGGGAAGTCAGGCTCCCCAACTTCAAGATGGATAACATCCACTCCCTGTGACTCAAGCTCTTCAGCTATCCTGATCACTTCCATTACATGAAATGGCGGTATTGCTTGAAGTCTATTTGCTAAAGCAGGTCCCTTTGTTGATCTCAATGTGTTCTCCCCATGAAAGAAGGTGGTACAGTCGTCTGTGTTCTGATATTTTCTCGCGTCAGATTTTCATATTGTGGAGTTTCGCCAACGATGGCAACGAATAAACAAGAATCACTTTTAGGATTCATCGAGCCGTACCAATCATCGAAAGATGAAGAGTACATGAGCGAGGCTATGCGTGGACACTTCGTGAGGATTCTCGAACAATGGAAGCTGAATCTGATGGAAGAAGTAGATCGCACGGTGTCTCATATGAAAGAAGAGGCAGCGAATTTTGCAGACCCGGCAGATCGCGCGACGCAAGAAGAGGAGTTCAGCTTAGAACTACGAACGCGTGATCGTGAACGTAAGCTTATAAAAAAGATCGATAAAACGCTCGAATCAATTGAGAGTGATGACTATGGATTCTGCGAAACTTGTGGAATTGAAATTGGTTTGCGACGACTGGAGGCACGCCCCACAGCAACACAATGTGTTGACTGCAAAACACTCGATGAGTTACGCGAAAAACAAACAGGTGCCTGATAATTGAGTGTGTACAGTGGCCGATTTGCACCATCAGCAACCGGCTCGCTACATCTTGGTTCAATTTTCGCTGCGCTTTTAAGCTTTCTTCATGCAAAGCAACAACACGGCCAGTGGTTAGTCCGCATCGATGATCTCGATGAAAAACGTTGTAATCAGTCACACTCAGATGAAATTCTTCGTTGCCTTAACGCGTTTGGACTCGAGTCAGACAAGGCCGTTATTTATCAGTCTACTCGGCTTACAGACTACGCAGACGCCTTTAGCACATTAGAACGCCAAAGTATTCTCTATAGCTGTACGTGTTCGCGTAAGTCATTACCGAAAGGGCCTTATTCAGGTAACTGTGCTCACAGATTGGGACAGGCTTTTCTAGCAGACACTGCTATTCGAATCTCTACTGAAAAATTAAGTACTTCCGTAAATGACTTACTGCTAGGTCCTCAGATCACAGATAGCCCCGGGGATTTCATTGTAAAAAGAAGAGATGGGTTATTTGCCTATCAACTAGCCTGTGCAGTTGATGAGCATATAGACTCAATCACTGACGTAATTCGAGGTGTCGATCTTTTGGAATCCACGCCTATGCAGTGCTTCATCGCAGAACGTTTAGGTTTTGCAAGTCCCAACTATGGACACTTTCCCGTTCTCATCGACAGCAATGGCAGCAAACTGTCAAAACAAACATTTGCGAGCCCCGTCGACTGGAGATTTCCTGGCACAACCTACTCAAAACTCTCTAAATTATTGTTACTAAAAGACACACCATCAGACAGGGATCCCGCGTCTATCTGGCTAGCTTTTTTTCAATCAGTGACAACGGTGGCAGCTATCAAATCCATGGTAGGAGTAACTAATACCCTTTCAGTTTAGAAAACCGTACACTTGAGCGAAAGAAGGATAATCATGGCAACGCTACTTATCGTTACAGACGATGCTATCGCTAGTAAATCGCTTCAGATGAGTCTTGAGCAACGGAATCATTCTGTCTTGGTAAGTGAATCTATCCACGGTGCCAAATCAATTACCTCAAAAATCGACTGCGTAATCTGCGAACATAGACTATCTGATGGATCAGGCATAGATCTGATCACAAACTTTAAACCAACGCCCCTCATTCTATTGGTAGGCCAAAGCTCCCTGCAGGCTGGCATATTAGCAATGCGCAAAGGTGCATTTGACTGTTTTACTAAACCGGTTGATCAAGCGGACCTTGGCAAAGCGGTCGACAGGGCCACTACAACGTACTCAGCAAAAATTGACCCAATGATCGGCCATTGCGAACCCATGCTGAAGTTAAAGCGACAAGTCTCTCGGGTAGCACCACTGGATAAAACTATTTTAATTAGTGGCGAATCGGGGACCGGCAAACAACTGGTCGCCAAATCAATTCATGACCAATCCAGAAGATCAGGTCTGGAAATGATTTCGATCAACTGCGCAACGATTCCCCAATCCTTAATAGAAATCGAACTATTCGGTCACGTTAATGAAGAATTAACAAGCGTAGCTAGTGATTATTCTGGCCTCATCGAATCCGCAGACCAATCGAGTCTCTTCCTAGATGAGATCAGCGAACTTCCGACAGGAGCACAAACGAGACTTTTGCAGTTTCTCGAGGAAGGTAAGATTCGACGAGTCGGCTGTACCAAACAAATCGATGTAAATGTTCGCTTAATTGCGGCAACGCGCCACAATCTACCAGAGAGGGTATCTACAGGTGAGTTTCGAGAGGATTTGTACTACCGTCTCAATATCATCGAGTTAACGTGTCCACCGCTAAGGCATCGAGAAGACGATATTCTAATTCTCGCGGAGGCATTTCTCAAGCAAGTCAAAAATAACATGGTGCGCCCCGAAATCCGACTCAGTGAGGCTGCGAAGGCCGCAATATCGAAATATAGATGGCCGGGCAATGTGCGAGAGCTCAGTAACGTTGTGCAACGCGCCGTTGTTCTTTGTGAAGGTCCAATAATTGAGACCATTGATCTCAATATCCAAGTGCTAGATCCTGATGTGCCTGAATTCAACGCGGGCGAACAGCATCACGTAACAGAGAGTAGACCCACAATGTCCTTAGAAGCTTACTTTCAATACTTCGTTTTGTCACACCAAGAGCAAATGAGTGAAACCGAGCTTGCGAAACAGCTTGGTATAAGTCGAAAAAGTCTTTGGGAACGCCGCAATCGACTAGGCATCTCTAAGCGCAAAGAAGTTTTGTCCGAGTCGTAACATCTGTCGGTAGCATATGGTAACTATTAGTAACATAAGGCGTGTAAAATTTTCTAATCCCTAGGTCTAATATTTCATCTTCTCGAGAAATGTTTTACTTCTCCTGCGTTCGAGATAAGACCAATAAAAAGAACGGTTACAGCAAAAAATAAAAATATAGCTGTGTGAGATTACGGTTCACTGTGAGAACTGAGTTTCAAGGGGGCAAGGTTGTTCTCTTAGGCCGATAAAAATAATAAAGCGAAAGCTGAGGCCTTAGTTATAGGGACTATAATTTGAAGCTGAGATTGCATATTGAAAGGTAATTTTTAGCGTGCAGATAATATTAACAACAATAACTGTACGATTATGAAAGGGGGCGAAAGCCCCTTTTTTATTGTCCGGCTCTGGTATCATACGATGCACGTTCTTCACGGAGTTTTCTATTGTTTTCGGTGTTTAAAAAGAAAGGTCCTCAGCCCGTCGACGTCCGTAAAGAAGTGATTTCTCAGGAATACCACGGAATAAATCATAGGGCCTTATCTCCCGGTAGCCTGAAAGTAATTGAAGTACTACAACACGCAGGATACGAGGCGTACCTGGTCGGCGGCGGCATTCGTGATCTACTGCTAGGAAAACATCCTAAAGATTTTGACGTCGCAACCAGTGCCAAGCCCATCGAGGTACAAAAACTTTTCAAAAGATCACGACTTATAGGTCGTCGGTTTCAGATTGTCCATGTCAGAATCGGTGCCGAGATGATTGAGGTCACAACGTTCCGTGGATCAGCTAACAACAGCAAAATGCGACGAACCAACGCGTCAGGAATGCTTGTTCGTGATAATGTATTCGGTTCAGTGGAGGATGATGCAGTACGCAGAGATTTCACCATGAACGCACTATATTACGATCCATCTAATCATCAAGTCTTGGATTATGTAGGGGGATATGATGATCTGGAGGATGGGATTGTCCGTATTATTGGTGATCCAGAAACACGCTATCGAGAAGACCCGGTTAGGATGCTACGTGCAATTCGCTTTACTGGCAAACTTGGTCTCTCCCTTGAAAACGACACGTCAGAACCCATTCGACGACTAACTTTATTACTCCGCGATGTGTCTGCTTCAAGACTTTTTGATGAAATCCTAAAACTACTTCAAGCAGGATATGGACGAGTTACATTTTCCCATCTTATGCACCATGACCTGCTCAAGCCCCTATTTCCAAACACCTTTGACTTACTCGAATCTAGCGATAAAGCTTATTATCGATTGTTGATTGATCTTGCGTTACGCAACACTGATGCTCGTTTGGCGGAGGGAAAGTCCGTCACCCCTGCGTTCTTATATGCAGCACTGCACTGGCCTCAGGTTCATCACCGATGGCAAGAACTAACAGCCGAAGGCCATGGTCGAACGCAATCTCTCACCATTGCCTCCTCCGAAACCTTAGACTTGAATCAACAATACATCGCAATCCCAAAACGCTTCTGTGCAACTATCCGAGAAATCTGGGATCTACAAGTGAAGTTGGAAAGGCGTCATGGTCGACGACCTGACTCAACGCTTGAACATCCAAGGTTTCGCGCTGGCTACGACTTTTTACTACTGCGAGAACGATCCGGCGAAATAATGGCCGGTCTTGGTGAATGGTGGACCAATTATCAAGTTTCAGATGAATCGCAAAGGCGAGAACTGGTAGCATACGTCAAGGAAGATTTTGAGGAAGCACCAAAAAGGCGCTTTCTTAAAAAATACAGACGACGTGAGTGATACCATATTCCTTGGACTTGGATCTAACCTCGATCAACCAATTCGCCAAATTCACTGTGCCATTGAGTCACTTGGCGAATTGGTTGATTCTATCGAGCGAGCAAATCTATATCGATCTAAGCCATTGGGACCGCAACACCAACCAGATTTTGTTAATACCGTTATAAAAGGACGAACGAGCCTTTCACCAGAAGATCTTTTAGGATTTGTGAAACGGATTGAAAAATATCAAAAACGGGTCAAAACAGTCCTTTGGGGCCCTCGAACAATCGATATAGATATTCTGTACTTTGGAAAGATAACCTTCACCAGTTCATCACTCACGATTCCGCATCCAGAGATTCTAGAGCGTTCATTTGTCACTATCCCATTACTGGATTTATTAACGAATGAGATCACGCCAACAGGTGACCGAATCGATCGAAACCGCTACGATGCCTCCACACTGGTCCAAATCGATACACAGGAAGAAAAACAGTGGCTCTAATCACCCTCAATACACTCAAAAAACACCAGGCCGAAAATACGAAGTTCAGCATGGTGACCGCCTATGATAAGTGCTTCGCATCCCTTGCTTCCAAAGCAGGTATCGATGCGCTCTTGGTCGGAGATTCTCTTGGAATGGTACTCCAAGGACACTCTAGTACGCTTCCGGTAACCGTGGATGACATTTCTTACCACACACGATGTGTTGCTGCCGCCTCTTCAAATTGCCTTATTATCAGTGATGTTCCCTTTTTAGCTTCGGCAACCATCCAAGATGCCGTCGATACTGCTCGCGCCCTGGTACAAGCTGGAGCAAATGTAGTTAAAATTGAGGGTGGTAGTAACTTAATCAACTTGGTCAAACTATTCCGAGATCAGGGTGTAGCAACATGCTGCCACCTCGGACTCACGCCACAATTCGTCAACCAATTTGGTGGATACCGCGTACAGGGGCGAACCAGCGAGGCCGCCAAACATCTGATCGATGCAGCAGCTTCACTCGATCGGGCAGGCACAGATATTATCTTGCTCGAATGTGTCCCAAACCACGTAACAGAGGAAATTATGAAGGCAACCGCAGTGCCTGTCGTTGGTATCGGCGCAGGTCCATCTACAAATGGTCAAGTGCTGGTAATGCACGATCTGCTTGGTATCACTTGCGGTAAAAGTCCCAGATTTGTCAAAAACTTCATGCTTCAGGCCAGTTCCATACAAGAAGCCTTTGAACTGTTCGATCGCGCTGTAAAAGATGTATCATTCCCTGCGCCGGAGCATTGCTTTGAAGAATGACCAGCCGGCCACATTTTATACAGTAAATGATCTACGTGAGTTTTTGGTAACCGCTCGTGAGCAGGATAAGACTATCGGATTTGTCCCGACGATGGGCAATCTTCACCAAGGTCATTTAGATCTTGTACGGAGGGCATCTGATCTCTCAGATATCGTAATCCTAAGTATATTTGTCAACCCAATGCAATTCGGCCCTCATGAGGATTTTGACACATATCCACAAACACTTAACTCGGACTGTTACGCATTGACAGGTTATGACTGTGTGGCTGTTTTTGCACCAACTGTAAGAGAGATTTATCCAAAAGGTATAAGTACTGAAATTGATGTTCCAAGCCTTTCAACCATTCTTTGTGGGCAGCACCGGCCTGGCCACTTCAAAGGTGTCGCAACAGTCGTCTGCAAACTGTTGAATATCGTACAACCAGATATTGCTGTTTTCGGAAACAAAGACTATCAGCAGTTACAGATAATCAAAACCATGGTTGAAGACCTTCTACTACCTGTCCAGGTTATTGGCACAGATACTAGAAGAGAACCCAATGGTTTAGCAATGAGTAGTCGCAATGCGTACCTTCTCGAATCCGAAAAGCAGCTTGCGTCTATTCTGTATTGTGCACTAACAAAGGTCGCACAAGCGGTGCAAGATAATACCCAGATAAAGACGACGCTCAGGCAACAAAAGCAGCGATTAACCAGTGCTGGATTTGTACTCGACTATTTTGAAATACGAGATGCAGAGGACTTATCAATGACTTATGTCGAATCAGATACTGCCGTTGTCTTGGTTGCTGCAAAACTAGGCGATGCGAGACTGATCGACAACGTAATAGTACCTTTATCCAAGTAACAAAAAACCTCGCCTTAGCGAGGTTTTTATCCAGCCCAATAAAAGGAATATCTGCTAACTTAAAAGCGCTACAGATCTTTCATAGTAAGTTTAATACGACCACGCGCGTCAACATCGAGCACTTTTACTTTCACTACGTCTCCTACCTTCATATAGTCTTCGACTTTTTCAACGCGTTCTTCCGAAATCTGACTGATATGAACCAAGCCATCTTTACCCGGAAGAATGTTCACAAACGCACCAAAATCAACCACCCGCTCAACTTTCCCCTTATACACGCCGCCGATCTCAGCTTCCGCAGTAATTGCCTCAATCATCGAAATTGCTTTCTGTGCTTTTTCCTTAGTTTCTGCATAAACACGAACTAGACCATCATCGTCTAAATCAACAGTCGCGCCAGATGTTTCGCAGATATTTCGAATGGTAGTTCCACCTTTACCAATAACCTCACGAATCTTGTCCGGATCGATACGGAAACTGTAGGTGCGTGGCGCTGTGTCAGCAACCTCGTCACGCGCACGCTCAATTACCTTGTTCATCTCGCCTAGAATGTGTAAACGGGCTTCCCGCGCTTGCCTCAGCGCAACTTGCATGATTTCTTCGGTAATGCCCTGAATTTTGATATCCATTTGGAGTGCAGTCACACCGTCCGACGAACCTGCGACCTTGAAATCCATATCACCCAGGTGATCTTCATCGCCCAAAATATCAGTCAGAACCGCGTAACCATCTTCTTCTTTAACGAGACCCATAGCAATACCGGCAACTGGGGCTCGAAGAGGTACGCCTGCATCCATTAAAGCCAAAGACGCACCACAAACCGAAGCCATGGACGACGAACCGTTTGACTCCGTAATCTCGCTAACTACGCGTATTGTATATGGGAATGATTCTTCGTCAGGAAGCATAGCGTAGACGCCACGGCGAGCCAATCGTCCGTGCCCAATCTCACGACGTTTAGGACCAGTCATCATACCAGCCTCTCCAACGCAATATGGAGGGAAATTGTAATGCAGCATAAATGTGTCTTTTTCGTCACCCATAAGACCATCAACGATCTGGGCATCACGTAATGCTCCTAAGGTAGTCACAACAATCGCCTGTGTTTCGCCACGTGTGAAAATAGCAGAGCCATGGGTACGACTTAACACACCAACTTCACAGCTGATTGGACGAACTGTCTTTTGATCACGGCCATCAATACGTGGAAGACCCTGAATCACACGACTACGCACGACGGTTTTTTCCACTTTGTTGAATAGCTCGCCAACAGCTTCAACATTTTCACCGTCTTCGCCACCCAGTTCAGCAATAGCCTCAGATCGCATCTCACTTAGCGCGTTATAACGAACCATTTTTTCGGAAATCTGATACGCCTCACTGATGCGTGGCTGATATCGATCACCGATTTGAGAAAGAAGCACTTCGTCGATTGCTGGGGTGTCCCAATCCCAAGCCTCCTTACCGAACTTCTCACCAAAGTCGCTGATTGCATCAACCGCGACCTGGAATTCTTTGTGTGCAAACAAAACTGCGCCAAGCATTTGTTCTTCTGTCAGCTCATCGGCTTCAGATTCAACCATCAAAACCGCATCCTTGGTTCCCGCGACCACCATGTCAAGTCGTGAATCGGACAACTCGTCAAATGATGGATTCAGCATGTATTGGCCGTCGTCGGAGAAGCCGACACGGGCAACACCGATTGGACCATTAAATGGGATACCCGAGATCGTAAGTGCGGCTGATGCACCAAGCATCGCTACGATATCTGAATCGTGCGTTTTTGAGGCTGACATAACAGTCAACACCACCTGAACCTCGTTCATATATCCATCAGGAAACAGTGGACGAATCGGGCGATCTACCAGACGCGAAGTGAGTGTCTCTTTTTCGGTCGGACGACCTTCACGCTTAAAATAGCCACCGGGGATCTTTCCCGCGGCATATGTTTTTTCCTGATAATGCACCGAGAGAGGGAAAAATTTCTGCCCGGGTTTTACATTTTTTGCACCCACAACAGTTGCAAGAATCTGAGTCTCGCCCATGGTAATAACGACGGAACCTGTTGCCTGACGCGCAACGGCACCTGTTTCCAAGGCAACACTCTGGCCGCCGAACTGAAATTGAACTACTTGCTTTTCCATTACTTCCTACTTCCAACATGCCGGATAACGTCCGGCTAAAATACGGAAACGGCCCCGAAGGGCCGTCTCTGTTTTAATCCGTTTAACGGCGAAGACCAAGTTCCTTGATCAATACTGCATAACGACTTAAATCCTTCGACTTAAGATAATCTAATAACTTACGACGTTGATTAACCATTCGGATAAGACCACGACGACTATGATGATCATGAATGTTTTTCTTGAAGTGATCCTGAAGAGCTTCGATATTGGCAGTCAACAAAGCAACCTGAACTTCCGGCGATCCGGTATCGTTTCCATCCCGGCCAAACTTTTCAACGATTGCAGCTTTCTTCTCAACTGTTAAAGCCATTCTTTTCTCCTATGTGGCATGCCCGACCTTAATGGCCAAAATCCGAACTGCCGCGCATGCCAGCAGCAGCCGGAGATAACATTCGTTTTGCAGAAATACTGCCGTCGGAGTCAGCAGCGACAAGCCCAACGAACGATGACTCTTCAAAATACGCGCGCATAGTATCGCAGACACCTAGTCCTTTACCAGAAACTTTTTGTCCTTGAATCAACATCATACATTCGTGTTCAGATAAATTGATTCGAGGGAGATGACTCAAAAGTGCATCCGGCGAATGCAGTAATCCAGCGAATGTCGTTGAACCCTTATCTTTTAGTGATTCAATTATGTGCCAAGAATTCGCCTGATCTATTGAATAGCCTCCAGCTAGATCACGACGAAGCCTACTCAAGTGTGCAACGGTCCCAAGAGACTGTCCGATTGATTCTGCTATACTTCGCATATAAGTGCCTTTTGAACATCGAACACGAATATCCAACCAACCCTCACCCGCTTCAAAATCGATTAGCTCATTGCTAAAAATTTCTATCTCTCGCGGTGCCCTTTCGATCTCGAGGCCTTGTCTAGCTAATTTATAAAGTGGCTGCCCCCTATGTTTGAGTGCGGAAACCATTGGTGGGACTTGCATCAACGATCCCGTTAATACATTTAATACTGACGAAAGAATGATCCCGTCAATGACGGGGATTGCCTTTTTAGCAACCACCACACCGTCCGCATCCAGTGTATCAGTTGCCGTGCCGAGTTGGACGCGCGCAAGATAACCCTTTTTTGAATCGAGACCATATTGGCTATATTTTGCCGCCTCGCCGAATACTATAGGTAGCACACCTGTGGCCATTGGGTCGAGTGCACCTGTGTGCCCAACTTTTTCTGCCTTAGACCACCGCTTGAGTCGACGAACAACACTACTCGATGTCAGACCTCTAGGCTTGTCCACAATTAAAACTCCGTGGATATCATAAGCCCTGTTGGCCATACCCATCAGTTATGCTGATCACTTTTGATAGCCTCGTGAATTAGTTCATTAATTCGCGCGCCTCGCTTTAATGAATCATCGTAGTGGAATCTCAAATGCGGCACTTTACGAACGTTCAGCTCGCGGCCGAGTTCCATACGCAGGAAGGGTGCCGCTTCCTTTAAAATCGTGAGACTCTGAACAATTTTTTCATCGGAATCGTCTGGCACCATCACAGTGACGTTCACATCGGCATATGAGAGGTCTTTGGAGAGATCACAAAAGTTGACGGTAACCATACCTAGACGAGGATCTTTCAGTCCACGCTGTATAAGCAAAGCCAGATCTCGCTTAATCTTCTCGCCCAGGCGCTCTGTACGATTATACTCGGCTGGCATCAGATCTTCCGAGCCACCTCGCGAACATCGAAGACCTCGATTTTGTCGCCTGATTTCACATCCGTGTAGTTTTTTACCCCGATACCACACTCAGTTCCATTGCGCACTTCGTTTACATCGTCCTTAAAGCGACGCAGAGACTCAAGCTCTCCTTCGTAGATGACTACATTATCGCGTAATACCCGGATCTTTTTGTTCCGATACACGATTCCTTCAACAACCATGCAACCCGCAATCTGGCCAAATTTTGGTGAGCTAAAGACGTCTCGAACCTCCGCCACACCAACGATTTCTTCACGTAGTTCAGGCGCGAGCAACCCAGACATTGCAGCCTTTACGTCATCAACAATGTCATAAATAACACTGTAGTAACGAAGTTCAATTCCATCACGTTCAATAACCTGCCTAGCACCAGCATCAGCACGGACATTAAATCCAAGAATAATCGCGCCCGCTGAGGAAGCCAGCGTCGCATCGGATTCAGTAATTCCACCAACGCCTTGTGCGATTAAGTTGACTCGGACTTCGTCCGTTGCCAATTTTTGCAAGGCAGCTGACAAGGCTTCGAGCGTCCCACGAACATCTGTTTTTAAAACAATATTGAGGTTGGAAACTTCGCCCGCTTCCATATTCGCAAACATTTGATCAAGCTTTTGCGCTTGCTGCCGCTTGTGCTCCGCATCACGAGTCCGTTCCGCCCGAAATTCAGCGACTTCTCTCGCTTTCCGCTCGCTCTCAAGTACCAAAAGCTCATCACCGGCATCAGGCGTCCCAGAAAGGCCCAATATCTCCACCGGAATCGACGGCCCAGCCTGCTCAACATGGTTACCACTTTCATCAACTAAAGCGCGCACCTTACCAACTTGCTCACCGGCCAAAATCGCATCACCAACTTTCAACAAACCGTTTTGTACAAGAACTGTTGCAACAGGTCCGCGGCCCCGATCCAGTCGTGATTCAACAACCGTACCTCTAGCCGGGCCTTCGTGGACCGCCGTCAATTCAAGAAGTTCAGCTTGCAAAAGTACTGCTTCAAGCAATTCCTCAACCCCTTGCCCCGTATGTGCGCTGGCTGGGATGAATTGAACATCTCCACCCCAATCTTCCGGAATCACCTCGCGGCTCGCCAATTCTGTCTTAACACGATCTGTATCCGCTTCTTCTTTATCGATCTTATTCATTGCTACGACAATCGGAACGTTCGCCGCTCGCGCGTGCTTAACAGCTTCCTCGGTCTGAGGCATCACACCGTCATCTGCAGCTACAACTAAAATCACAACGTCAGTCACTTGCGCCCCACGGGCTCTCATATTGGTAAAAGCGGCATGGCCCGGAGTATCAACAAATGTGATCATCCCGTTATCAGTATCCACATGGTAGGCACCAATATGTTGCGTGATACCACCAGCCTCACCCGCTGCAACCCGCGACTTGCGAATGCGATCGAGCAATGATGTCTTACCATGATCAACATGACCCATGACAGTTACGACTGGAGCACGAAGCGATCGGTCGCCCTTGAGCTCTTGATAGTCGTCAAACACTGACTGTTCGAGTGCATCTTCCGCAACCACCTCGATCTTATGACCCATTTCCTCGACAACTAGGACCGCAGTATCTTCGTCCAATACTTGGTTAATAGTCGCCAAAACGCCCATCTTCATCAGAACTTTAATGAGCTCTCCTGATTTCACAGCCATTTGATTGGCTAACTCCGCAACCGTGACTGGTCCAGAAATTTTTACGTCACGGATGATCGGAGTTGCAGGCATTTCGAATTTATGCGATGACAATTCTTCGGCAGCCTTTCCGGGCTTCCGTTTACCACGCAACTTTCGTGTACGCTGGTTGTCAGTTACAACTAGCTTTGCTCGTTTTTCATCACGTTTTCCAGATATTTTACCTTGCCGACGCGGTTCATCATTGTCTGAGCGGTCACGACGTGCATGCGCCTCTTTCTTATGTCTACGACCATCATCTTCTTTAGGTGGTGGAGGTGGCTCAATCACGGCAGGCTCAATCACAGCGTCCTCCTCTACCGTTGTAGGTTCATCAATTACAAGCTCATCACCAACCACTTCAGGCCCGACTGTTTTTACGCCAGTTACTTCTTGACTCGTATCGCTCGTGGATTCCTCAGCCTCTTGGTTTTCGTGTAATTTTCCCCCCTCGATCTCACGCTGCTTCTCTGCCTCTGCAGTCAAATCGCGGTGAACATAGGTACGTTTCTTTCGAACCTCTACATTTACTGCGCCTGCTCCACCTTTTATCGTAGATACCGATTTGCGTCGTAATGTTACCTTGGCCGGCTCTGCCGCTACCTTCGTCTGACCTGAACGAATATGGGCCAGTAGTTTCTGTTTCTCTTCGTCGGTAACCACATCATCGAGCGACGATTTCTCGATACCTGCGCTGGTCATCTGAGAGAGCAATTGTTCAGCTGATATACCTACTAATGTTGCTAGCTTTTTTACAGTTGTATCTGACAAAACTTACTCCTGTTCGCTACTTTCATCAGTTGTCTCATCAGCAGTCTCTGCGAACCAAGGTTCGCGTGCCTTCATGATCAGGGCTGCCGCAGCTGCTTGGTCAACGCCCTCAGTCTCGATCAATTCATCAACTGATAATTCTGCTAAATCATCCATCGTACAAATGCCACGATCAGCCAATTGATAGGCAAGCCCAGGGGTCATGCCTTCCAACGTCAATAAGTCATCCGCTGGCTCACGTGACTCTTCTCCAGTCAGCGCGGCCGTCAAAAGTACATCGCGCGCGCGCGCTCTGAGTGTCTCGACGAGGCTTTCGTCAAATCCATCGATTGAGAGCATCTCTTCAACGGGCACGTAAGCGACCTCATCTATTGAGGTAAAACCTTCTTCGACTAATATTTGCGCAAGTTCAGTATCGACATCGAGACGTACCAAAAACATATTTACGAGCTTCTCAGATTCTGCCTCTTGTCGCTCAACCGCCTGCTCCTCACTCATCACATTGAGTTTCCAACCCGTCAGTTCTGAGGCCAACCTGACATTCTGACCGCCGCGACCAATCGCTTGTGCTAGATTATCGCCGGTTACAGCTACGTCCATCGAACGATTGTCTTCGTCCATAACAATAGATGAGGCTTCGGCCGGTGCCATCGCATTTATTACAAGTTGAGCTGGATTATCGTCCCACAACACGATATCTACACGTTCACCGTTCAATTCATTAGAGACAGCTTGCACCCGGGCCCCGCGCATGCCAACACACGCACCCACCGGATCAATCCGCCCATCGTTTGTCTTCACAGCAATCTTCGCACGCAGTCCCGGATCACGAGCCGCACCACGGATTTCAATTGTTTCTTCAGCAATCTCTGGGACTTCAATCTTGAACAGTTCAATTAAAAATTCGGAGGATGTACGAGATAAGATCAATTGTGGGCCTCTGCCCTCTGCACGGATCTCTTGCAAAATTGCGCGCACGCGGTCATTCACCCGAAATATTTCTCGACCAATCAGGTGTTCGCGTGGCAAAAGGGCTTCAGCAGCCCCGCCTAAATCCACAATCACAGAATCACGTGTTACTTTTTTTACCGTGCCATTGATCAGGCTCAATAATCGACTTTCGTAATCAGCGACAACCTTTTCACGCTCAGCTTCCCGCACCTTTTGGACTATCACTTGCTTTGCAGTTTGAGCTTCAATCCGACCAAATTCGGCAGACTCAACTTCAATTTCATACTCATCGCCAATCTGCAGATCAGTATTGATTTCAGCAGCTTCTTCTGTCGTTAATTCAGAACCCAAAATTGCTAAATGATCATCAGGAACGACTATCCAGCGCCGAAAAGTTTCATATTCTCCGGTCGCTCGATCAATCGCGACACGGATATCTGCTTCCTCATCTTCGTACCGTTTTCTACTTGCAGTCGCCAACGCCTGCTCAATTGCTTCGAACACGATCCCTTTAGGAATGCCCTTTTCATTCGAAAACAGCTCCACCACCTGAAGAATGTCCTTACTTCCCATGTTTAATTCCGCCTACCTGTTCGACATCAGTCACGACTAATTGACCTCGTTCAATTTGCTCCACCGGGAACTCGTACTCGATTTCGCCCTGCTGCAAGAGCACTGCTTGATTCCCGACTCCAACAATTACTCCCAAGTAATTCTTTCTTCCCTCAAAAGGCACTTTTAACTTAACCCTGGCTTGATGGCCCACAAACGGCTCGAAATGTTCTAACCGATGCAAAGTACGTTCAATGCCTGGCGAAGACACCTCGAGTGTATAACGCTCTGGCAACGCATCATTCACGTCGAGAATTCGCGAGACTTGCCGACTGACTGCCTCACAATCTTCAATAGTTACCGGGCGTTCAGAATGATCAATCACCAAACGTAAGGTCGATCGATCGGCCCGACCAATGATCTCAATGGTCCACAGAGTTAAGCCCAGTGAAACCACACTAGGCTGCAGAAGCTCTGTTAAGTGCTGTTGCTTCGGTGTCATTCCCAACCGCCAAAAATGAAAAAACCCCAAACGGGGTTCACGGTCTGCGTATTCACTCTTCACAGCCCTTGGCGAAACGCAACTTCAACCAAGACCCCCTCGTCAAAAGCCGCGTCATTATGCAGGAGGGATCTCTCTAAATCAATCCTAGACTCTTATTTGAGCGATCGACCGTACAGTGCTCTCCGGAGGGACAAAGCAGGTTACGCAACACTGTGTCCGACTTCTCAACCAGAGAATTCTGTTCATCAAGGGTTGGGTATGGGCGAAAGGTCCACTTTTTTGGGTCCCGAAGAAACCGAACAATGCCGAGAGGAACACCATACCTAAAGACCTCGAAACTCCGTTTACCAATGCGCCTAATCGTAAGCATGGTGCAATCCTTTTTTTATATTACGTTTTACCATAAGGAGTGGTGCCAGATTTTTCAAATTTGTTTAGTCGAAGAAACGTTCGCAGTCGCAATAGTGATCCAAACAGTCAACCCACATATTCAAGTGTGACCACAAATCAGATACCGACATAAAATTTCACGCGCACCGGCGCCCAGTAAGAATAATTACTTGCCGGAGTTAACAAGGTTTTCAATACCGAGGCCCCACAAATTTAGACAATTGCTTCTTTCTGGAGTCGTGCTAATTGTTTTAACTTAGCGAAAGCCTTAGGCAAATAAGTCAGCATACTAAAAATCCATGTTGAAAATTGATCTTTTGCTATCGGTAACACGCAGTGCTATACCCGACGGAATGGCTAGCTATTAAACAAGCTACATTTATGGAACACGCTGTTTTAAATGGTGCCGAAGGCCGGACTTGAACCGGCACGAGCTACGCTCACTACCCCCTCAAGATAGCGTGTCTACCAATTCCACCACTTCGGCGAGGGATGCGCAGATTAATAATCTGCGCTTTAAAAATCAAGAAATCAGTCGACCGTTTTGGGGGCAACCGGCTCCTGTATCACTGATTCGACACTCTGAGCTGGTAAATCGGGGAGCCCAAAAGCTCCTGCAGCGTCTGCCCTCTGCTTTGCAATCACTGCCAATGTCAGACTCGTAACGAAAAATAGGGCGGACAGTCCCGCCGTCAGCTTGACCAGGAAACTTCCAGAACCCGCTGAACCAAAGACTGTCTGAGATGCTCCACCCCCAAAAGAGGCGCCCGCATCTGCACCCTTACCTTGTTGGACAAGGACCAGCCCAATAACCGTGGCTCCCAATAAAACATGTACGCTAAGTAATATCGTTTCCATTATTTCCGTTCCCATGCAGCAACTATCGCTGCAAATTTGCTAGCGTTAAGTGAAGCACCGCCCACTAGTGCACCTGAAACACCCTCAGCATTAAAAACATCATCTGCAGACTCAGGAGACACACTACCCCCATATAACACCAGAATATCATCTCTGTTTATCACCTCTCGGACTGTAGCATGCATCTCTTCGATATCCTTGCGGGAAGCAGATAACCCAGTACCAATCGCCCATACAGGCTCGTAAGCAATGACAATACCACCCAAATCGAGGCCACTTGCCAGGAGAGGTCTTAACTGCCCCGCAACCACATCAAATGCTTTGCCTGACTCTCGTTGTTTTTTTGTCTCACCGACACAAACCAAGGGAAACATACCAGTTTCCAACACGGCGGCAACGGTGTATAGCAACTTTTCCGAGGTCTCCCCAAACCTTGCCCGACGCTCAGAGTGGCCCAAGATAACCATCGAACATCCCGCATCACGCACCATATCGGCATTAACACATCCTGTGTGAGCACCGGACTTATCGCCCGAACAGTCTTGTGCTCCAACTAATATCGAGGAATCTTTTACAATCCGAGTGATAGGATCGATCCAAAGCGCTGGAGGACAAATGCCGACAAGTGTAGAGTCTAAATGCTCCATTTCCACCACTGCATTAGCTAATGCCAAAGCGTCAACACGCAGCGTATTCATTTTCCAATTCCCAATAATCATCAAACTAACCTTAGCCTTGGCGGCGGTACGTTAGCTGATTGAAGCAGCTTTTTCCACCGATGATGCGATCTTCTCTGCAGATGCCTTTACCTGGGTAGCCTCAATACCCTCGACCATCACGCGTACAACAGGCTCTGTGCCACTGGGACGAATTATCACTCGTCCGGAATCTCCCAAAGCAGCCTCTACAGCCTCCACCGCGTCAACAACGATCGGATGATGCAAATGATCTGGTAAAGCCTTAGGAACGTTAATTAGGAATTGTGGATATTTATTCATCCCATGCCGAGCTTCGCTCAAGGTCTGTCCAGAAATGCGTAATGCTTTTACCACCTGAAGTGCGGCGACCAATCCATCCCCGGTGGAGATCAAATCAGAGCAGATAATATGTCCAGATGTCTCGCCACCCAAAGTCCATTTATTCTCTTCCATAGCTTCAATTATATAACGATCACCCACTTTCGTTCGAACCATTGGTACCTCCATAGCCGCAAGTGCTTCTTCAAGGCCTAAGTTCGTCATTAGTGTTCCGACAACGCCACCCGACATATGACCTCGTCGATACCGGGATGCGGCAATAATATAGAGAATTTCATCTCCATCGACCAATGCCCCTTGTTCATCTACCATGACAACCCGATCGGCATCGCCATCCAGTGCAATTCCGAGGTGTGATTGATTAGAAATTACAGCATGGATTAATGCATTTGGAGCAGTCGAGCCAACGTCCTTATTGATATTTAATCCATCCGGCGTAACTCCTATCGCCTCAACTTCAGCACCCAATTCTCGAAATACTTTTGGACCTACCTGGTAGGCTGCGCCATTTGCACAGTCAATCACAATTTTCAGTCCTGATAAGTCTGAACCCAGTCGGAGGGTGTTTTTGCAGAATTCAATATAACGGTCTGCTGCATCATCGGCGCGTGAGGCTCTGCCTAGCAAGGGTCCATTTACTGTGGTGAGCGGCTGATCCAAGAGACGCTCAATCTCGTGCTCAATCTGATCTGGGAGCTTGATCCCATTTTCATCGAAAAATTTGATCCCATTATCCTCATAGCTGTTATGACTTGCGCTGATTACGATTCCGCCAGCAGCTGAAAATGTGCGGGTCAGATAGGCTATAGCCGGTGTCGGCATCGGACCAAGCATCAAGGGATCGACACCAGCGGCAATTAATCCAGCCTCAAGCGCGGTTTCAAACATATATCCCGACAACCTTGTATCTTTGCCGATCACAACTTTTAGCCGTCCTGTTTTACTCCGACGAACAGCCTTGCCAAACGCCCAGCCGAGCTTCAAAACAAATTCGACAGTAATGCATCCCTCGCCAACGCGTCCTCTCACACCATCTGTCCCGAAATATTTACGACTCATCTATTGCATTCCCTGCGCTAATGTTTGCATCATAATCACTGCGTCACGTGTCTCTGCTACGTCATGAACCCTCAGAATTGCCGCACCATAAGATGCAGCAATTGCCGCTGCCATGGCACTACCAGTGATCCGTTGTTCAATAGACCGCCCAGTAATTTCTCCAATCATCGTTTTACGTGACACTCCCACGAGAACCGGGTATCCAGTTTGCACAAGTCGAGCCAAATCGCGAAAAAGTGCAATGTTATGTTCGAGCGTCTTGCCAAACCCAAACCCTGGATCTAATACCAACTGGTTGGCCGTAAAACCTGCTAGGAGACAGGCATCCACTCTACGCATTAACCATTTATGTACATCGCTAACCACGTCCGCGTATGACGGTTGTCTTTGCATGGTTTTCGGAGTGCCTTGCATGTGCATGAGACAGACCGGTAATCCGGTCTCTAATGCTGCCTCCATAGCCCCATGTCGTTGTAAAGACCTAATATCATTAATAAGCCGGGCGCCGGCAGCGGCACTTTCGCAAATGACTTCTGGAGTTGACGAGTCGACGGATATCACAGTATCAAACCGGGCCCGAAGCGCCTCTATCACTGGGATCACGCGATCTAACTCCTCAGTGACAGATATTGCTGACGCTCCGGGACGAGAGCTCTCGCCACCAATATCTAGGATGGTGCTTCCTGCGGAGAGGGAAGCTTCAGCGTGTTTCAACACACGGTCAAGTCGGAGTTCATCCGTGTAAAACGTGCCGCCATCAAAAAACGAGTCAGGAGTTATATTGACAATTGACATTATCTGGGGTCCCTCGAACCCCAGATCCTGCCAAGTGAGCTTTTGAGTCACGGTTAGTTAGTCGGAGCCGCGTCGCCCTCCGCGGATGTGCCTGACTCTTCATCAGTCGATGCTTCTTGCAAATCATCATTAACATCAGTTGAGCCACCTTGCGGCTTATCATCATCGCCCCATCCGTCCGGCGGCCCGGGTTTTTTACCAGCCATGATTTGATCAATCTGACTAGCGTCAATCGTCTCGTATTCCATCAAAGACTCGGCCATGACGTGTAACTTATCCATATTATCTTCCAGCGTTTTTTTTGCCGTCCGATAGCACCCGTCAAGAATCTCCTTGACTTCCTCATCGATCAAACGAGCCGTCTCATCGGATTGCCCATGAGCAGGGCGGCCCATCGCTCGACCCAAGAACGGTTCGTTGTCCTCTTCGTCATACATTTGAGGCCCAAGCTTGTCAGATAAGCCCCACTTCGTAACCATATTCCTAGCCACTGAGGTCGCGCGTTGGATATCGTTTGATGCACCTGTAGTAACCCCTTCAGCGCCAAGCGTCAGTTCTTCGGCAATCCTGCCTCCATAGAGCGAGCAGATTTGGCTGATCAAACCTCGTTTTGAATGACTGTATTTGTCTTCTTCAGGTAAAAACATTGTCACACCGAGGGCCCGTCCTCGAGGAATAATGGACACCTTGTACACAGGATCGTGTTCGGGCATCAAACGACCCACGATCGCATGGCCGGCTTCGTGGTAAGCCGTGTTAAGTTTCTCTGACTCTTTCATGACCATTGAACGACGTTCCGCGCCCATCATGATTTTATCTTTGGCCTGCTCAAAGTGACTCATCGCGACGACACGTGTGCTTGCCCTCGCCGCAAACAAAGCTGCCTCATTCACCAGATTCGCAAGGTCAGCACCAGAGAAACCGGGGGTTCCGCGCGCAATTAATGAGGGTTCAACCTCTGGAGCGATCGGTACTTTTTTCATATGGACTTTCAAAATTTGTTCGCGTCCGCGAATATCTGGCAAGCCGACAACTACCTGACGATCAAAACGGCCGGGACGCAGCAGTGCTGAGTCGAGTACATCTGGACGATTTGTTGCGGCGATAACAATTACCCCATCGTTGACATCAAAACCGTCCATCTCAACGAGTAATTGGTTCAGGGTTTGCTCTCGCTCATCGTGCCCCCCTCCGAGACCCGCACCGCGCTGACGACCCACCGCGTCGATCTCATCAATGAATATAATACAAGGGGCCTGTTTCTTCGCCTGTTCGAACATGTCCCGAACGCGTGACGCTCCGACACCCACAAACATTTCAACGAAGTCCGAACCAGAGATTGTGAAAAAAGGTACTTTCGCCTCGCCCGCAATCGCTTTGGCAATAAGTGTTTTACCAGTTCCTGGAGGACCTGCCATAAGGACACCGCGGGGAATACGCCCACCCAAACGCTGAAACTTGCCGGGATCTTTAAGGAACTCTACAAGCTCAGCCACGTCATCCTTGGCCTCATCACAGCCAGCGACGTCAGCAAAGGTGGTTTTGATTTGGTCTTCACTTATTAGACGTGCCTTCGACTTTCCAAAGGACATGGGACCACCTCGACCACCTCCCATACCGCCCTGCATCTGACGCATGAAAAACATGAAGATCGCTAGAATGATCAGTACAGGGAATGCCGCTACCAACAATTGCATCCACACGGACTGTTGCTCTGGTTTTTTACCCTCTACAACGACGTTATGCTGCAGAAGATCGTCCATCAAACGTGGATCCTGAACAGCCGGTCTGACGGTTTCATAGACGTCGCCATTTGCTCGAGTCGCGATGATCGACTGACCATCGATTATTACGCGTCTAATCTGATCACGATTTACTTCCTCAACGAATTGAGAATAGTTGATCTGCTGTGATTTCGTTTCCACACTGAAATTATTGAAAACTGTTAACAGAACAGCTGCAATAACCAACCACAGAACCATATTTCTCGCCATGTGCTTCTCCATTCCTTCAGAGCAGTCTATGCCCTCAATATACAGTCGTTTATTTGGGCAGGCCAACTGAATTCAAAGGGGTTTAATTGCGAAAGCCGGTTGCTAGTAGATAAGTTTCTCGACTACGCGAACGAGACGCCTTGGGTTTGCGAGTTTTTAAGTCCGAAAAATCAGCCCGAAGCCCGCGAAAAAAAGTCTCAAAACCCTCACCTTGAAAGGTCTTTACGAAGAATGAGCCACCCGGATTCAGTGTCTGTCGCGCAAAGTCTAGAGCAAGCTCACATAAATACATCGCTCTTGGTTGATCGATAGATCGATTCCCCGACATATTCGGCGCCATATCCGACAGCACAACATCTACGCGCCTATCTCCAATCGACCGCAAAAGCTCGTCTAAGACTATCTCCTCGGTAAAATCTCCAACGATTATTTGTGCATGAGTAACCGGATTCATTGGTAGCAGGTCAAGCGCAAATACCCGACCTGACATCCCTACCCATTTAGTAGCGAGCTCAGTCCAGCCCCCCGGGGCAGCCCCAAGATCGACGACAACATCGCCTCGATTGATCAAACAATCTTTAACCTGAACCTCTTCAAGCTTGAAGCTCGCCCGTGATCGACGACCCTCCACCCTCGCCTTTTGCACGTAGGGGTCGTCAAAATGCTCTCTCAACCAGCTTCCGCTGGACTTGGATCGTGTCATATTTTGCTCTACACTCGCGCTCCGCTTTTAAGGAGACAATTATGCTTACGCCAGAACGCAAAAAACAAATGCGGGCGATTGGGCATCACCTGAAGCCGGTTGTACTCATCGGTGATAAAGGAATGTCAACTGGATTACTTCAAGAACTTGACCGCGCCCTAGAAGATCATGAGTTGATTAAAGTCAAGGTGCGCGCAGAACGTGATACCCGCAAGATTTTGATCGCTTCTTTGTGCGAGGAAACGGGTGCACATTGCGTGCAATCCACTGGCGCGATGGCTCTATTATTCCGCGCAGCTGAAAAGCCGAATCCCCGTCTTTCGAACCTAATTCGTCCAATCTAGCAATCATAAATGTTCAACAATATCTATTTCGTACTCGACTACACCACCCGGTGTAGTCACTGCAACCACTTCTCCCTCTTGTTTTCCGATTAGCCCTCTGGCGATAGGCGAGGTCACAGAAATCTTTCCATTTTTCGCATCAGCCTCATCCTCGCCCACAATCTGGTAGCTGACCGATTGATCTGTATCTAGATTTATAAGTTTAACGGTCACCCCAAAGATAACTGTTCCTGTGTTTTCGATTTGTGTTACGTCGATCACTTGCGCGTGGGAAAGCTTCGCCTCGATATCTTTTATTCTTCCCTCACAGAACCCTTGCTGCTCTCGCGCAGCGTGATATTCAGCATTTTCTTTTAGATCACCATGTTCGCGCGCTTCGGCAATGGCTAAAACAATCCGTGGCCTCTCAATTTGTTTGAGGCGCTGTAATTCTTCACGGAGAGCTAATTCTCCGACTTTCGTCATCGGTATCTTACTCATTCGATTCCTTATTGTTTCGTCCCACGCAACTATGCAGATCTTGGAGCCTGCGGACGTCACGCTCGTCACCAAACATCAGCGCGCGAACAATCGATTCGCCACCGGCCAGGGTGGTCGTATAACATACCTTGTGGTTAAGGGCCGAACGACGAATAGTTGCAGAATCCATGATCGCTTGTCGACCCTCTGTTGTGTTTACAATAAAGGCTATAACGTCGTTTTTTATCATATCAACAATATTCGGTCGCCCCTCCATCACTTTATTCACGGGCTCGCAAGTAATACCCGCAGTCTTTAGGTATTCACAAGTACCGGCGGTTGCAACCAGTTCAAACCCTATTTCAATAAGTTTCCGCGCGAGGGATCCTGCCCTCGATTTGTCTGCGTCCCGAACTGAAATAAATGCCTTGCCAATAGACGGTAACCGATCACCTGCCGCTATGTGCGCTTTTGCGAATGCCTCATCGAAACTGTCACCGGTCCCCATGACCTCACCGGTTGACTTCATTTCAGGTCCAAGGATCGGATCGACTCCCGGAAATTTGGCAAACGGGAAGACACTTTCTTTCACGCTATAGTGTGGTGGAATTAATTCCGAAGTAACGCCTTGTGCGTCAAGTGATGTGCCTGCCATACAACGAGCTGCAACTTTGGCAAGTGACACCCCAATACACTTCGATACAAAAGGAACCGTTCGGGAAGCGCGAGGATTGACTTCAATCACATAAACGTCCTCGCCTTGGACCGCCATCTGAACGTTCATCAAACCTATAACGTTTAGCTCTCGAGCCATCCGAATAACCTGCTCACGGATCTTGTCCTGAATAGATTTTGGAAGGCTATATGGGGGTAAGGAGCAGGCCGAGTCTCCTGAGTGAACCCCAGCTTGTTCAATATGCTCCATGATTGCACCGATCACGACGCGCTCGCTGTCGCTCACAGCATCAACATCTACCTCGATAGCAGGATCAAGAAAGTGATCCAAAAGGACCGGTGAGTCATCGCTGGCAACTACAGCATCCTGCAGATAACGCTTCAGCTCAGTCATATTCGATACAACTTCCATAGCACGACCACCGAGAACATACGATGGGCGGACTACCAAGGGAAATCCGATATCTTCAGCCAGTGAAAGGCCTTCTTCTAGGCTTCGGGCCGTTGCATTTGCTGGCTGTTTAAGTCCAAGTCTCATAACCATTTGCTGGAATCGCTCACGATCTTCTGCCCGATCAATCGCTTCTGGGGACGTTCCAATGATCGGCACACCAGCTGCTTCCAAATCACGGGCTAGCTTAAGTGGTGTTTGCCCACCAAATTGTACAATAACTCCTTTAGGCTTCTCGATATCTACGATTGCCAAAACGTCCTCGAGTGTGACCGGCTCGAAAAACAACCGATCAGAGGTGTCATAATCAGTGGATACTGTCTCTGGGTTACAGTTCACCATGATTGTTTCGTAACCGTCCTCACGCATTGCGAAGGCAGCATGCACGCAGCAATAATCGAACTCAATGCCTTGACCGATTCGATTGGGCCCACCACCCAAAACCATGATTTTGTCTCGATTTGATGGATTCGCTTCACATTCCGCTTCATAGGTTGAATAAAGATATGCCGTCGGCGTAGCGAACTCTCCAGCACAGGTATCAACACGTTTATAGACGGGACGAATCCCAAGCCTCATGCGACGCTCACGCAATTCTTTTTCAGACATGTCCAACAAAATAGCCAATCGCTTGTCTGAGAAACCCTTCCGTTTTAAACGCCGCATCGAATCATGATCCAAATCGGATAAAGCTATCTCGGAAAGGTTTGTCTCCTCCCAAATCAAGTCCTCAATTTGAGCAAGAAACCATGGATCGATCTTCGATACTTGATACACTTCCTCAACACTCATGCCACTGCGAAATGCATCGGCGACACACCACAAACGAAGTGGGCCGGGATTTGCTAACTCATGGCGCATCGCCTGCTCTGCCTCACCAGAATCCCATTCAAACGTTGGATCTAGCCCGCAAACACCAATTTCTAATCCGCGGAGTGCTTTTTGAATTGATTCCTGAAAACTTCGGCCAATCGCCATCACCTCGCCCACAGATTTCATCTGTGTCGTCAATCGGTTGTCCGCTTGAGGAAACTTTTCAAAAGTAAAACGTGGAACTTTCGTAACCACGTAATCAATCGATGGCTCGAATGACGCTGGTGTAGCACCGCCGGTAATCTCATTCGCAAGTTCATCTAGCGTATATCCGACAGCGAGCTTGGCGGCAACTTTTGCGATTGGAAAACCAGTCGCTTTCGATGCAAGCGCGGATGACCGTGACACGCGTGGGTTCATCTCGATAACAACCAAACGACCATCGCCCGGATTAACAGAAAACTGAACATTCGAACCACCGGTTTCAACACCAATCTCGCGTAACACCGCAATCGATGCATTTCGCATGATTTGGTATTCTTTATCGGTCAAAGTCTGCGCAGGAGCAACAGTAATCGAATCACCCGTATGAACGCCCATCGGATCAAGATTTTCTATTGAGCAGACGATGATGCAGTTATCGTTTCGATCCCGCACCACTTCCATTTCATACTCCTTCCAGCCGAGTAGCGATTCGTCAATCAATAGCTCATTTGTAGGAGATAGATCGAGACCACGCTCACAAATCTCCTCAAATTCTTCTCGGTTATAAGCAACACCACCGCCAGACCCACCCATAGTAAACGAAGGACGAATAATGCATGGATATCCGAGGTCATCAGAAGCTGCCCGCGCTTCATCCATAGTATGCGCAATATGACTCCTTGGCGTATCAAGCCCAATCGCCTTCATAGCCTTATCGAAACGATCCCGATCTTCAGCCTTGTCAATTGCGTCGGCATTGGCGCCGATTAACTGCACACCGAATTGTTCAAGAATGCCTTTACGATCAAGATCGAGCGAGCAATTCAACGCAGTCTGCCCCCCCATCGTAGGAAGCAAAGCGCTCGGGCGTTCTTTTTCAATGATCTTGGCGACGGACTCCCAACGAATTGGTTCAATATAAGTGGCGTCTGCCATAAGTGGATCAGTCATAATCGTTGCTGGGTTCGAATTTACCAAAATAACCCGATAGCCCTCTTCTCGCAGCGCCTTACATGCTTGAGCTCCTGAATAGTCGAACTCACAGGCCTGCCCGATGACAATTGGACCAGCGCCAATGATGAGAATCGATTGAAGGTCAGCGCGTTTTGGCACTAGTAAGCCTCCATATTCAGGATAAATTGGTCAAATAGAGGCGCCACATCATGTGGACCGGGACTCGCTTCTGGATGACCCTGAAAACTAAATGCAGAAGTATCTGTCCGGGAGATCCCCTGAAGAGACTGATCGAATAGAGATTTATGGGTCACCTTAAGATTAGACGGAAGAGTAACTTCATCAATTGCAAATCCATGATTTTGGCTTGTAATCATCACAAGACCAGTCTCAAGATCCTGAACAGGATGATTAGCACCATGATGACCAAATTTCATTTTTTTTGTTCTAGCCCCCGAGGCTAGACCAAGTAATTGATGCCCCAAGCAAATACCAAAAATAGGAATTCGCGTGGCCAGAATCTGTTGGATTGCCTCAATCGCATAAGTACAGGGCTCTGGATCACCAGGGCCGTTAGACAAAAATACTCCATCTGGGTTCATGGCTATGACATCACTTGCTGGCGTTGTCGCTGGAACGACTGTTAGTCCGCAACCACGATCATCAAGCATGCGTAAGATATTGTGTTTAACGCCAAAGTCGTAAGCCACGACATGAAACCGAGGATCTGATTTTTGAACACGGCCTTTTCCCAATCGCCATGACCCGCTAGCCCACTTATAGCTCGCCTTAGTTGTGACTTCTTTCGCCAGATCCATGCCGGCTAAGCCTGGGAAAGCAGATAGCAAGTTCCTCGCTTTTTCCAAGCCTGCCTTGAAACACGCATCTTCACCGGCAAGAATCACACCAGATTGCGCGCCCTTATCCCTCAAGATTCGGGTGAGCTTTCTGGTGTCGATCTCACAAATTCCGACCACGCCCGAGATTTTCAGGTATGAATCTAATGCCTGATTCGCTCGGAAATTGCTGTGCAAAAAAGGTAAATCACGAATAATCAGCCCGCCAGCGTGAACAACCGAGGACTCCTCATCCTCTGGGTTAACACCAACATTTCCAATATGCGGATATGTCAATGTAACAAGCTGCTTAGCATAAGACGGATCGGTCAGGATTTCCTGATAGCCCGTCATAGCTGTATTAAAAACGACTTCGCCGACGGACATTCCATCCGCGCCAATGGAGCGGCCGACAAACTGAGTGCCAGTGCAC
>MDTB01175047.1_pt1 | contig 50544 bp, 54 predicted proteins | sample 811161 | NCBI WGS metagenome assembly MDTB01 (sample SAMN05326650, study PRJNA326480) | marine metagenome | isolation source: seawater | place: Mediterranean Sea | collected 2009
CCCAACACAGCTTGCTCAGCCTCCATCGAGTAGGGTGGTGTCCGCAGTGTCTCGGCGCTGGGCGCAGAGTATTGGGGGTCTTGGTCTATCTCATTCACTGCTAGGAAATGATTGAATAATGAGCGTGATTTATTCTTCTGGAATAATCTTGACAGTGATGCTGGCGTTAACATCAGTGTGTAGATGCAGTTCAATCTGGAATTCACCAGTCGTGCGGAAAGCACCATCAGGCATGCGTATTTCACGTTTTTCTACGTTATGGCCCATACTGGTCAGTGCGGCTAGCACATCGATATTACCCACCGAACCGAATAATTTACCCTCGGCGGCTTCCTTGGCGGCAATACTGACGACCACACCATCGAGCTGCGCTTTGCGTGCCTCAGCCTGAGCCAGCAGAGTTTGCGCCTCGGCTTCCAGTTCTGCACGACGGGCTTCAAATTCGGCAATATTTTCGGCGGTGGCAAACTTGGCTTTACCCTGTGGGATGAGGTAGTTGCGAGCATAGCCGGAACGGACACTGACTTTGTCGCCTAGCGCACCTAAATTTTCTACTTTAGCTAATAAAATGACGTCCATTGCTTTTCCTTATTATCTGTATATCAATTAATCTTATTGCGCAGGCCAAAAAAAGTCTCAAACAAGCCAAGTAAAACAATGATTACTATTACTTGCGGCACAAAAATCACCAGCAAGTAGCTTATTATTAACCATAGCTTGCTGTTTGTCATGCTGGCACACAGGGTATGAATAAAGGTCATCCCAGGGATGCAAAACAGGATGGCCATAATTCCAGCCAGTTGCGCCAGCGTGCTCGATTGCAATGCCAGTGCGGCCAGTGTCAGTGCTAGCGCGAGCAGCGCCAGCACTTTACCCAAGCGTATATTCTTAAACTCTTCTTTATACTGCTGATTGTCCTGAGCGACACAATTAAGCCAGTAGCCAAGGAAAATCAGGCTGCTATGGACCAGTACGATCGACAGCACCATTATGCCGGTCATGTATTCGGACAGCGTAGCGATACTGCTTTCCACGTCCGCGGGTGACATAGTACCAGCTTGAAAAATCGGCTCGAAAATCTGCCCCAGCACCTGTTGCCAGAACGCGGCGTTAGTGGGCAGGGCTATGTCTAACACGATGAAAACCAGTGCGCCAATCACTGCTGCGGCCTGCAAAGTGATATCCAGCGAGCGGGTACTTCTAAAAATCGCAGCCAGAATCAAACTGGGCGTCAACTGTGCAATGGCGGCGTACAGTCCTATCACTGGATTGCCAAAAAAGGCATAACAGGCCATCGTCAAAGCCAGTGCCGACATGGCCACCACCACCGCACCATTTCTCAGCCCAGCATGCAGTGTGACGCTGACCAGCGCTGCTCCACTGACCACTGAGGCGAGTGGGAATATCAGAGCTAGTGCCAGAAAGCTAAAGACTACGGCAAAGGCTGGCAGCCTTCCTGACAGAGTAAGTAGAGCAAATTTCTTAATCATTCATGACTCACTCAGGGCTGCCGCAAGGCCATGATGGCAGACTGTAAACTAGCGACTGGGTAAACGTTTAATGTTGGTCGCTATAGGGTAACAAAGCCAGATAACGAGCGCGCTTAACTGCGGTAGTTAATTGGCGCTGATACTTAGCTTTTGTGCCTGTGATACGACTGGGAACAATTTTACCCGTTTCAGTAATGAAGTCTTTCAATAAATCGATATCTTTGTAATCGATATATTTGATCCCTTCTTCAGTAAAACGGCAGTAGCGTCTACGACGAAAATACTTAGACATAATTATTTCTCCTCCTCAGTGGTTGCTGCTGGAGTTTCAGATGAGGACTCAGCTGGCGCGGCCTCGGCAGTGGCACTCGGCTCTGCGGCGGCAGCGGGCTCGGGCTTGCTTGCAGCGGGCTCGGGCTTGCTTGCAGCGGGCTGTTCACTGGTCGCAGGTTTAGTTTCGCGGGTCTCACGCTCTTTTTCTTTTTCCAATGATTTCATCATCGGCGAAGGCTCGGTAATCGCTTGCTTACAGCTCAACACCATATGGCGTAGGACCGCATCATTAAAGCGAAATGCGCTGATTAACTCATCCAGTGTGTCTTGCTTACACTCGATATTCATCAGCACATAGTGTGCCTTGAGGATTTTATTGATTGGATAAGCAAGAATACGCCGCCCCCAATCTTCTTTGCGATGAATTTGACCGTCACCGCTGTCAATAATGCCGCAGTAACGCTCGACCATGGCAGATACCTGGTCGGATTGATCCGGATGGACCAAAAATACGATCTCATAATGTCTCATTGTGTCTCCTTGTGGACGATGTCCCTCCGAGTTGAGATGCCCGGTAGGGAAAGGATAAGGCGCATGCCTTATATGATCTTGTAAGGGCGCGTAGTGTACGTGACTGTTGGCTAGGATTCAATCACAGGCGGGCAACAAAACACTGCATTAGGACGATCTCAGTGCTGTCTTTGGCGCACGGCCTCATACAAAAAAAGCCCAGTGGCTACCGATACATTGAGACTCTCCACCTGACCCAGCATTGGCAGAGCACAGAGCTGATCACATTTTTCCCGCGTCAGCCGGCGTAAACCTTGACCCTCAGCCCCCATGACAACGGCGCTCGCAACCGTCAGATTGGCTTGATAGATTAAATGTTCTGCCTGTCCCTCAGCGCCATACACCCAGATACCTGCCTTTTTTATACGATCAATGCAGCGGGCCAGATTGGCTGTGCGGTGAATCTTTATCGTGAGGCTGGCACCGGAGGCGATCTTATGCACAGTCGGTGTCAGTGGTGCCGAGTGACGCTGAGGTAGAATAACGGCATCAACCCCAGCCGCATCGGCAGTTCTCAAGCAGGCGCCAAGATTATGCGGGTCACTGATTTCATCCAGTATCAAGACTAACGGAGGGGTACTATTATTGACTAAATTCAGGATATCCTGCTCTTCCAGTAAGTGGGTCGCTGAACAGCTGGCGGCAATCCCCTGATGCTGGGTCCCCTCACATAACAGATCTAATTTTGCGCGTTGGATGGTTTGCACTGAAATACCCAGGCGTCGTGCATGAGTAAGGCATTCATCTGTGCGCATATTATTTTTATGCTGCTCAATCCAAACGGTTTGGACGCGCTCTGGCTGAAGTTTTAATACTGCACTGACGGTATGCAGGCCGGGCAGGACTTCTTGTTTGCTCATGCCTATTTGCGCTTGGCGCCCTTAGCATTGGCTTTGCCCGCTTTCGAGGACTGGTTTTTTTTCTTTGATCTGGCCTTTTTCACGCTTGCATTTTTAGCCGATGCGGGTGTGTGGGCTGATTGTTGACGGGCTTTTTTAGCCAGCGCTGGAAGCGCTTTTTCTAATTGAAAATCAATTTTTCGGTCATCAATATCGACCCGTGCCACACGGATGTTGAGTGTCATACCGAGGCGGTAACGCTTACCTGTCAGTTCACCCTCAAGTGCCATGGTGGCTGAGTTAAAATGATAATAATCATCTGCCAGCGTGCTGATATGAATCAAGCCTTCAATATACACTTCGCTTAATTCCACAAATAAACCAAACGCAGTCACGCCGGTTATCTCTCCGGCAAAAACATGGCCCACTTTATCTTGCATGAACTCACACTTAAGCCACAATACGGCATCACGGGTAGCATCATCTGCACGTCGTTCAACCATGGAGCAATGCTCGCCCTGAATTAACAAATCGTTGTGCGAGTATTGGAAAGTTTCAACTTTGTGTTGATCCGCCAAATGACTGATAGCACGATGCACAATTAGGTCTGGATAGCGTCGTATCGGTGAGGTGAAGTGGGCATACTCAGAATGTGCCAGGCCGAAGTGACCTTTATTATCTGGGCTGTAAACAGCCTGGGATAATGAGCGCAGTAACATCGTTTCAATCCAGCGATCCTCTTGCCGGCGACCGATTTGTTTGAGCAGTTTGGCGTAGTGTATAGGCTCAGGTTTTTCCCCACCCCCCAGATTTAAACCCACTGTTTTGAGCAGTTCATGCAACTCTTTAAGCTTAGTTTCGGTAGGCCCCTCGTGGACACGATACAGCCCTGGGCACTTGTGCTTAGTGAGATAGCGAGCCGCGGCTACATTAGCTAAGATCATACATTCTTCGATAATACGATGGGCATCATTGCGCACGCAGGGCGCGATTTTGATAATTTTCTGGTCCGGGCCAAACTCTATTTTTGTTTCCGTCGTATTAAAATCAATAGCACCTCGCTCGCCGCGCGCACTCAACAATGTGCGAAATAAAGCATGCAAGTTATCTAAAGGTTCGCATAGTTGTGCTAATGCTTGTCGAGCAGGCTGTTGTTGTTCAACGATGGCTGCGGCGACCTCGGTGTAGGTTAGGCGTGCATGTGACTCAATCACTGCTTTGTAAAAGCGGTAACTGCGTAAACCACCTTTTGCGGCTAAACTCATTTCACATACCAGAGATAGTCTAGGCGTGTTCGGATTAAGTGAACACAAACCGTTAGATAAATTCTCAGGTAACATCGGAATTACCCGACCCGGGAAGTAGACTGAGGTGCCGCGCCATTGGGCTTCGGTGTCGAGTGGATTGCCAGGTTCTACATAAAATGACACATCGGCAATGGCGACATAAAGTTTCCAGCCTGAGGTGGTCTTTTCACAATACACTGCATCATCAAAATCTTTGGCGTCCTCGCCATCAATAGTAACGAAGGGAAGATGTCTTAAATCAACTCGCTGTGGTGCTTCCTCAGCGATAGAATCTTCAGAGAATGCATCCGCTTCTGCAATGACTTGCTCAGAAAATTCATTCGGCAGGCCGTGCACGCGAATGGCAATATCAATCTCCATCCCAGCACCCATGTGTTCACCCAAAATCTCACTAATACTCCCGATAGGCTGATTGCGTTTAGTCGGTTGTTCAGTGATGTCAGCAATCACAATCTGACCTTTTTTTGCATTTTTACGATGACCATCAGGAATCAGAATATCTTGATGAATTTTCTTATTATCCGGGATCACAAAAGTGAGGCCTTGTTCTTCATGGAAGCGACCGACCACCTCTTTATTATGGCGTTCCAGAACATCCACCACATGACCTTCTCTGCGTCCGTCATGCTTAACTTTGCTGACTTGTACGACAGCACGATCTCCATGCAGCGTGGCACGCATTTCACGCGGAGATAAAAATATATCTTTTTCCTGATCTTCATCCGGGGCCAAAAAGCCAAACCCATCGGGGTGCGCAATAATTCGTCCACGCACCAAATCAGCATGTCCAACAGGCAGATAACAATTCTGTCGGTTTCTGACCACTTGACCATCACGTTCCATGGCACGCAGACGCCGCGAGAGTGACTCGATATCTCGCTCGGTGCGTATTTGGAGTGATTTTTGAAGTTGCGTAAAGGTAACGGGGCCTTCGTTTTGCTTGATAATCTGGAGTATCAATTCGCGACTGGCAATAGGGTGTTGGTATTTACCGGCCTCACGTTGTGCGTGTGGATCTTTTATTTTCTTTTTAGATTTTGCCATGCAGCATTACAGAGTATTTAGATGAAACATACTAACCGTTTTACCCTCACTTAGCGAATTAATCCTGCTGTTTGCTGTTTTTCTAGCGGCGTATAACAATTAGTATATTCGCTTACGAATGATGTTCTCATTGCGTTCCGGACCAGTAGAAATTATATCAATGGGGACATTGAGTAAGGCTTCAACCTTGCTGATATAGGCTTTTGCATTCTGAGGTAGCTGGGCAAAATCAGTCATACCTACGGTCGAAGTTTGCCAGCCCGGCAGGGTAATGTATTCAGGTTGGCAGTTTTCAATATTATCTGCATTAAAGGGTAATGACTCGAATGATTGTCCATCTTGGGTGTAAGCCACGCAGATACGTAGCTCTTCTAATTGATCCATAACATCGAGTTTTGTGAAGCAAATACCACTTACGCCATTGATATGTACGGCGCGTCTTAACGCCACCACATCCAGCCAGCCACAGCGACGCTGACGTCCGGTCGTAGCCCCAAATTCATGGCCTCTGCGACCGAGTTCCTCACCGACACTATCATTCAGTTCAGTTGGGAATGGGCCGCCACCAACACGTGTCGTATAGGCTTTGACAATAGCTAACACATAATCAATTGAGCCCGGCGCAACACCGCTGCCGGCACACACGCCTCCGGCGGTGGTATTAGAGGAGGTCACATAGGGATAAGTGCCATGATCAATATCAAGCAAGGTACCTTGTGCGCCCTCAAACAAGATTTTCTTATGTTGCTGTTGTAAGTCATGCAGACGCGCACTGACATCAGTCATCATGGGCAGCATTATTTCCGACCAGGTATGCAGCTGATCGGCTAGTTGGGCGTAGTCACACTGTTCATGCTGATAATAATTTTTCAGGGTGAAGTTGTGTAAATCCAGCACGGCTTCAAGTTTTTCTAAAGCCCTGTCCATGCGGCTAAGATCACCCAGACGCAGACCACGGCGTGCGATTTTATCTTCATAGGCAGGGCCTATGCCGCGTCCAGTGGTGCCGATGGCGGATTTTCCACGTGCTCGCTCGCGGGCTTGATCGAGTAAAATATGGCAGGGGAGGATCAGTGGGCAACCATCGGACAGGAATAATTTGTTAGCCACTTCAACGCCACGCGCTGCCAGCATGGTCATCTCTTCCAGTAAGGCATGCGGTGAGAGCACCACGCCATTACCGATATAGCAGTCTACATTTTGGCGCAATATGCCCGAGGGTATCAAATGCAGGATGGTAGTCTCATCACCCACGACAATAGTATGACCTGCATTGTGTCCACCCTGAAAACGCACTACAGCATCAGCTTCAGCGGTCAGCATATCAACAATCTTGCCTTTACCCTCATCCCCCCATTGGGCGCCCAGCACGACTAAATTGTTGTTCATGACTTATCCTTAATCTGCCATTGATTATCGACCTTAAGCAGAATTTTTGTGCATCTGCTGGACTCCGTCACTGCAGCTTGCGGATCGAGCCCACTGATTACAATATGTCCCTGACTACGCAGTTGAGTCACACTATTATGCAGCTCTGGATCGTCTGATGCCGGTGCGAAAATCATCTCCTCAGCATGTCTCTCAGGCTGAGGCGCGGCGGTCATGAGTAACTGCTTTAGATCAGCACTGAACCCAGTTGCCGGGCGTGCGCGCCCAAACGACTCACCAATATTGTCATAGCGTCCCCCACGCGCCAGTTCCTGGCCGAGCTCAGGGCAGAACGCGGTGAAAACTACGCCGTGTTGATAGTGGTAACCCCGGGACTCGGCTAAATCAAAGTGTAATTCGCTGCAGTCTAATTTTGGTTTTAATGCCTCACTCAGCGCCTGTAAATAATCGAGATGCTGCATCAGCTCGGCGCCACCAATACTGAGTTGTTGGCGGGCACGCGCAAGCACATCCTGTTTACCATGCAGATTAATCAGATTCATCACAGCCGTTTTCAAATCGCTGCTGCAGTCGACTTGGGCGAGACAATCAGCCATATCAGGGGTCGATTTGCGCTGCATAATGGATTGCAATTCACGCTTGAATTCGGCACTCATATTCAGTTGCGCGAGGAGTGTCTCCAAGATGCCGGTGTGACCCAGATCAATTAGCACGCGTGTGGTGCCACAGGTTTTCAGAGTGGCCTCCATGAGGGTAATAATCTCCAGATCACTGGCCAGACCGGTGTGGCCATATAGCTCTGCCCCTATTTGGATAGGGCTGCGGGAACCACCGGCACCTTCTGGCAGGGTATGGAGTACGGTACCGCAGTAGCATAGGCGCGCGGGTGAATCTGAACTCAGTCGATGCGCTTCGATACGTGCCACCTGAGGGGTCATATCGGCATGGATACCCATGCTGCGACCAGACATTTGATCAGTCACCTTAAAGGTTTGCAGGTCCAGATCTTGACAGTCGCCGATCAATAAAGAGTCTAGGAATTCGATCAGTGGTGGGATGACCAGCTGGTAACCCCAGACTGAGAATAAATCCAGACATTTTCTTCGGTAGGATTCGATAACAAGTGCATTTTCAGGCAGGACTTCTTCTATCCCTGCCGGCAATAGCCAACGGTTTTGTGCGGACATGAGTGTGTAATGTATGTTTGCTTTAACGAATAAGGCTTAAGAATAACACGCCAGAGAGCATGCTCACCAACCCAAATAGCCTTAAAGTGCGATCCGGCAGGGCGTTGATCGAAATCCACACCCTGCGGAGCATTTTTGGACTGGCAAAGGGCAACAGTCCCTCCAGTATTAAGACCAGCGCAATTGCTGCTAGCAGGTCCTCAAACACGGATCACGTTTAACGCGGACTGGACTCGTTAAAGTAACGGAAGAATTGTGAATCTGGCTGCAGTACCAACACATCATTTTTACTGGTGAAGGTCTGTTTGTAGGCAGTTAGACTTTTAGTCAGCGAATAGAACTCAGGATCCTTACCATACGACCGCGCATAGATATCTGCCGCAGTTGCATCGCCTTCACCACGCAATTGCTCGGATACTTTATAAGCATCAGCCAGAGTGATCTGACGTTCTCTATCAGCCGCAGCACGAATCCTCTCTGAGGACTCACGACCACGCGCACGGAAATCTTTGGCTACTCGATCACGCTCAGCACGCATGCGATCATACACGGAGCCACTGATGTCATCGGTATAATCAATGCGACTCACACGCAGGTCGACAATTTCTATGCCGAGTTCCTGTGAGATCTGATTAGCTTTGACGACCAGTGCTTCCATGATGTCACTACGTTCACCCGAAACCGCTTCTTTAATAGTTCGGGAGGCAAACTCATCACGTAATTCATCTTTGGTGATTTGACTGAGACGGCTATTAGCGCGCTCTTCCACACCACCGGTGGCAACGAAGTAATCGCGGACATTGTCGATGCGCCACTTAACAAAGAAATCGACATAGACATATTTCTTTTCGCTGGTCGGAAACAGATCTGGCTGCACATCCAAAGTCAGGATACGTGAATCAAACACCCTCACATTATTAATGAATGGCATTTTGAAGTGCAGACCGGGCTCGATATCAGCCGCTTTGATTTCACCAAACTTGAATAGGATGGCACGCTGAGTTTCATCCACTGTGTAGGTGCACGTTGAAAACACTATGCCGGTGATAACGGCAACAGCAATGATGATTTTAGATAACATTATCGAACCTCCCTGCCACGTGGTGCACGTGTGTTGGTTGAAGATGATGTGTTGTTGGAGTTAGATGGTCTGTTCACTGAGCCTGAGTTAGAAGAGGCGCCACTCTGACTATTTTTCATGATTTGATCAATCGGTAAATACATCATGTTATTGCCACCCTCAGTATCGATCATGATTTTAGTACTGTTGGTAAACACTGATTGAGTCGCTTCCAGATATAAACGCTCGCGGGTGATGTCTGGCGCCTTTGTGTACTCGGTCAGTAAAGCTTCAAAACGTTCGGCTTCACCTTCCGCTTTGGCAACAATCGCTTCTTTGTAACCCGTTGCTTCTTCGGTGATACGTGCAGCTTCACCTCGAGCTTGCGGCACAATGGTATTGGCATAGGCTTGCGCTTCCTGAATATAGCGTTCTAAATCCTCACGCGATTTGATAACGTCATCAAACGCACTCTGGACGGGTGCGGGCGGTTGCGTCTTCTCCAGATTTAAGGTTGTGACTTCTATGCCTGAGTTATAGCGGTCAAGAATTTCCTGCATCAACACTTTCGTGTTATTGGAAATGACTTCCAATCCCTCGTACAGCACGAAGTCCACTTTACTCTTACCAACGACTTCGCGTATCGCGCTCTCCATCGCCTGCTTAAGGGTATTATCTGGGCCGCGTAGATTGAACAAATAGTTAGGTGCGTCTTTGACCCTGAATTGAGCAGCGAGCACAATTTCTACAATATTCTCGTCTTGCGTTAACATCGTGGTTTGGTGTTTGGAGCTTCTGACCTGTTGCATGTCCACTACGCGCAGCTCCTGGATAGGATATGGGTAGTGCCAGTGCAAGCCGGGCTGAGCAATTTTTTTGTATTTACCAAACTGAAGAATGACACCTGCCTCACCATCGGTGATGGTGTAGACGCCAGTGAAGGCCCAGAATAAGCTGGCTACGACAATGATTATTGCACCGAACCCTGAGGTTGCACCGCCCTTACCATTACTCCCGCCACCGCTACCGCCGCCGAACAGGCCGCCGAACTTACGACTTAACTTCTGGAAAACTTCGTCTAAATCTGGAGGTCCTTGGTTATTCGAATTACGATTCCAAGGATCTTCATTGTTATTACCTGGGCTGTTCCAGGGCATGGATTTTCTCCGTTGTGTTTAATAGGACCTAAACGCGTATTCTATGCGTTTTATGCTGAAAAATCAGCTTCTGATGAAAGTGTGTCATGTTCAGGGCTAGATTTGATGTAGGCCGAAAAACGTTCATACAGCTGGTTATTCAAGCGCGCTGCGACTACCCAATGGCCATCCGGGTCATACGCTTCACTTATAATAGCATTGTGCTTATACAGCAGGCTGCGTAATTCGGGTTGTTCCAGCGGTAGCTTGAGACTAACTTGCTGATGTTGCTGATCAAAATATTGACTCAAAGCAGAATTCAACAAATTCAAACCCTGGTCATGCAGGGCTGAAATCCACACGCGTTTAATGTCATTGTCTGCACCGATATCGACGTGAGGTAATTGTTGGGTCTGGTCAATTTTATTGTAGACCAGTAACTGTGGGCAGTGTTCAGCACCGATGTGTTTGAGTACCTGATTGACCTGTTCAATGTGCTCATTTTTTTGCTCATCACTGGCGTCGACCACATGCAGCAGCAGATCAGCTTCACAGGTCTCCTGCAAGGTGGCATGAAAAGCATCGACCAGATCATGCGGCAAGTTCTGAATGAATCCTACTGTGTCGGCCAGAATAACATGTTGTTGTTTATTCAGACTGAGTCTGCGCAGGGTCGGGTCTAGGGTGGCGAATAATTGATCGGCCTGATAAACATCTGCATCCGTGAGATGATTGAATAGAGTTGATTTGCCGGCATTGGTATAACCGACCAAGGCTACCGTGGGGACAGCATTTTTTTTACGTGCCTGACGCCCTTGTTCGCGTTGGCTACGGACTTTTTGCAAACGTTTTTCGAGATGTTTAACTCGATGTGCAAGTAAGCGACGGTCGGTTTCCAGCTGAGTTTCGCCCGGGCCTCGCAGACCGATCCCCCCTTTTTGGCGCTCTAAGTGGGTCCAGCCACGAACCAGTCGAGTGGACAAATATCTTAACTGCGCCAATTCTACCTGCAGCTTGCCTTCATAGGAGCGCGCGCGTTGCGCGAAAATATCTAAAATCAAACCCGTGCGATCAAGTACTCGGCAGCGACAGGCTTTTTCAATATTACGTTCCTGACTGGGCGAGAGACTGTAGTTAATGAGCAGCAGTTCGATGTCATACGTGGCGACCAACTGCACCAGTTCTTCAACCTTACCTTGGCCAAGCAAATAACGCGATTCCGGCTTAGGCTTGGAGTAGAGCACCATTTCATGTTCTTCAGCACCGGCAGACTTGGCTAATAGACGAAATTCTTCAGTATCGGCCGGGTCGGGCGCACGCCCAAACTCAGGATGGATGAGTAATGCTCGCTCACCAGACTTGGGACGCTCAAACATCGATACTGGAATGAGTGGTTAAAAACCGAGCGGAGTGTGATGTTGGAATGACATGAACGAGGGTGATGTTGCACCACTGTGGACAGCGCAGGCGAGGGCAACTACTCAGCTTCATCTCCCAGCGGGATACGCACAGATTTCGCGGGCACGATGGTCGAGATGGCATGTTTATAGACCATTTGGTTGACAGAATTTTTTAGGACAATGACAAACTGATCGAAAGAATCGATCTGACCCTGTAGCTTGATCCCATTGACGAGGTATATCGATACGCCAACTTTCTCTTTTCTCAAAGCATTGAGGAAGGGTTCTTGCAGTGTTTGCCCTTTAGACATTTTTTAAGTCTCCTGACTTTTTGTTATTTTTATTCAAAGCCCAATACGGCTTTGCGTGTGGCATTCCGTTGCCCGAAGTTTAACAGTTTGTCGATGGTATTTCGCAATTAATTTGTGTGCCCATGGCCGTGACATCATTTGTATAAGGGTCTATGAAAATTGTTTCAGGATAATGTCTCAACCAAGTCAATTGGCGCTTGGCTAACTGACGCGTTGCGGCTATCGCCTGATCTTGCATGGCCGCATAAGACACCTTATCTTCCAGATAATTCCACATCTGTCGATAGCCTATGCAGCGCATGGCGGGCATGTCCAGGGACAACACCCATTGTTGGCGTAAATTCGCCAGCTCCTCCAGCACACCCAGCGCAAGCATGGCGTTAAAGCGCGCCGCAATACGTGCATGTAATTGAGCGCGATCCTGTGGCATTAAACCAAAATTTATAATGTCTATATCAGTGCGTATTGATTTGGCGCAGGCATGAAAAGAAGACAGAGGTCGTTGGGTTAACTCATACACCTCCAAGGCGCGCTGTATTCTCTGGGCGTCATTGGGATGAATTTTGGCAGCTGCCTGAGGGTCGATGGCGCGTAAGTTTGCATGCAAATGCTGCCAGCCGTATTGCTGTGCCTGTTGATCGATATCGGCGCGTACTGCGGGGTTGGCGGCAGGCAATTCGGACAGACCGTGTTGTAATGCATTGAAGTACATAATCGTACCTCCCACCAGCAGTGGAATTTTGTTGCGTGCATGCACTGCGTCAATTAAGCGATTTGCATCCAGACAGAATTCTGCCACCGAATAACTTTCATCAGGATTGCGAATATTAATGAGATGATGGGGGGCTTGTCGCAATACTGCTGATTCTGGCTTGGCTGTTCCTATGTCCATACCTCGATAAATCATGGCCGAGTCGACGCTGATGATTTCGAATTTTCCGGTTTGCACCAAATCCACAGCAAGATCGGTTTTGCCACAGGCGGTTGGGCCCATGATAAAAGCCACCACTGGTTTAGCTGTGGGCATGCCGGTCAACGCCCACGCATGAATAGTTTATCTAGATCATTAATGCTGAGTTGAATCCAAGTGGGACGGCCATGGTTGCACTGATTACTGCGCTCAGTCGATTCCATATCTCTGAGTAAGGCATTCATTTCATGCACGTTCAGCTCACGATTAGCCCGCACCGAGCCATGGCAGGCAAAGCTGGATAATAGTTCATTGTGGAATTCATCAAGGCGGGCGCGGGCATGATTTTTTTCGATATCACTGATCACGTCGCGCAGCAGTTGGGAGATATCACTATGACTCAGAATCTGCGGGATGGCGCGCACGATAACAGCGCTGTCGCCGAGGCGATCGAGGTCGAATCCGAGTGATTCGAATTGAGACTTTTGATCCTCCACCAGACGCGCTTCAGATGCGCTCACATTCAGCTGCACCGGGACCAAGAGTTGCTGACACTCACGCTGGGCAGTAGATGACTGTTGTTTGAGCTGTTCGTACACCACGCGTTCGTGTGCGGCATGCATATCGACTAATACTAGGCCGTGCTCATTTTGCGCCAGAATATAAATTCCGTGCAGCTGAGCGATGGCATAACCCAATAGCGGAATCGTTTGTTCGGAGGTAGATGCTGCCGGAATATGAGGCACTGGTATGCGCTCTATTGGCAGGCTTTGATCACTGCTGCGCTGCGTTGGACTGGCGTATAAGGCTTTATATTCATCCACCGACAGTGTGGCGGTCTTACTCGGAGGGGTATAGTGGGTCGCTAGCTGACCTTGGATGGCAGGTTGTTGGCTGGTGTAGCTCGTGAGCTTATCCATGTTACGACTGTCTATTGGGGCTGCTCTGACATCGCCCAAGGCTTGCTTGACAGTCTGTCTAACATAATCGTGGATGGTGCGCGTATTATGAAAGCGCACTTCATGCTTGGCGGGATGAGCGTTCACATCCACTTCCGCTGGATCAATATCAAGATACAAGACGTAAGCGGGATGACGCCCATGATAGAGCACGTCTTGATAAGCTAATTTAACTGCGTGACTAATGGTCTTATCGCGGATGTGACGACGATTGACATACTGGTATTGATAATCAGCCTGCACACGGGAAAAGTCCGGTGCGGCCACCCAGCCCCATAACTTTATGTTGCCGGCTTCGCGTTCTACCTTAATTGCGTGTTCAACAAAATTCTTACCCAGGATTTTTTCCAAGCGCTGCAACTTATCCTCATAAGAGGCTGCCACTGGCAATACCAGAAGTGTTTTTTGATTATGTCTGAGTTCGAAACTGACATGGAAATTAACAAGTGCCAGGCGCTTAACGACCTGTTCGCAATGACTGAATTCGGTTTTTTCAGTGCGTAGGAATTTGCGTCTTGCCGGTGTGTTAAAGAAAATATCATGTACGTCTATGCTGGTGCCTTTGGCGTGCGCCGCAGGTTTCAGAGGCTCATTGTTGCCCCCTTCAGTATGCAATACGTGAGCCTCATTGTTGCGTTCGGTGTTGGATGTGAGCGTCACTCGCGCGACCGACGCGATACTCGGTAAGGCTTCACCACGAAAGCCTAGACTTTCGATATGCTGGAGATCTTCGAGCTGCTGAATCTTGGACGTGGCATGACGGGTAAGTGCGGTCTCCAGCTGCGAACTTGCGATACCCGTGCCATTGTCTCGCACAACAATTCGTTGCATACCGCCACGCTCGATATCGATGAAAATTTTGCTGGCGGTGGCATCGATACTGTTTTCACATAATTCTTTCAACACTGAGGAAGGGCGCTCGATAACCTCACCTGCGGCGATTTGGTTGATCAGATGGTCTGGTAGTTTTTTAATTTCGCTGGGCATCTGCTGCAATCACGATTAATTAAGAGCCACGGGTGTTTCGTCACTTAGGCCGAACATTTGTTCGATACCGGCTAGCGCGAATTCACAAAAAGCAGATTCGGTCATGCGCGCCTGCTGGCTAGCGATGATGTGTTCATCTTGAGCAGAGACAACGCGCGTTTGATAGCTGTTTTGAGTGGTCTGTTCATAGGTGATGTATACTTGCGGATTATTTTCTCCCTCAGACAAGACAGCAACCAGATACATATACTGTACGTTATCGTGGCTGACCACGTCGGTGAGAAGTGTCACAATAAATTCACCATACTTATACCTTTTTTTAGGTAAGGCGGACTGGATATGTGGGATGGCCATAATAATTAACTGATGTTGAAAAAAAAAACGATGAATAAAAAGGTTGTGCGATTATATCCTGCGCCCGGACAAACCGAGCCATTACGAGGATTGTATCTCAGGGGCACTGGGCTTGTCGCAGATAATCATCCTGAACCGCATATCTATGCGAATTTCCTCACCAGTCTGGACGGGCGTATCGCCATATCAGAAACAGCCGATAGGGCGTGTCAGTTGCCAGCAGCGCTCAAGTCGGACGAGGATTTCGCCCTGTTATTGGAACTGTATGCCCATGCTGACTGTATTATTACCCATGCGGGTTACATGCGTTCATTGGCGGCGGGTGAGCTGGGTAATGTGCTGCAATTGCCGCAAGGTCAGGATTATCAGTATCTGCATGACTGGCGCGCGCAGCAGGGTCTGAAAGCGCAACCAGACGTACTCATCCTGACAGGCAGCCTGGATTTTCCATGGCACACCTCACTGGATGACTATCAACAACAGGTGCACATTGTCACCACGACGCAGGCATCATCGGCAGCCCGGGCAGAGTGGCAAAAGCAGGGCCGCAGTGTGCATGTCTTGGGCGAACAAAAACATGTGGACGCGGATCTTTTGCTAGAATTTTTACATCAACAGCAATATCAATCAGTTTTTTTAATGGCCGGGCCAGACTTGTTACGAGATTTGCTGGCAGGCCAATATGTCGACCGCTTCTTTATGACGCTCAGCCACCAGCTGATGGGTGGAGAGCATTACCAGAGCTTACTGTCTGGAGGTTTACTAGGCACCAAAGGATATTTGCAACTGGAGTCACTATACATGGGTGAAGCTGATTGCAGTGGCTTGGGCCAGTGGTACGCAGAATTCACCTTTCAAAATAAGGAAACAAAATCATGATAGATTTCTTTGTTAACTATGGCATGTTCTTAGCCAAGACAGTCACCATTGTATTTTTCATTGGCATTGTGATCGTCCTGATCGCATCCGCCGCGCAGAAAAAACCGGCTGAAGATGAGCAGATCGAAATCAAAAATCTGGGTAAAAAGTTCGCTGATCTTCAACACCTTATGCAGCGCTCAGTATTATCCAAGAAGCAACTCAAGACATTTAAAAAAGAACACAAGCGAGCCAGCAAGAAGGCGGCCGAGCATAGCCATGATAAACGCGTTTTCGTGTTGAATTTTGTGGGCAATATCAAAGCCAGTGGGGTCAAACATTTGCGCCAAGAAATTACCGCATTGCTGGCGATTGCCACGCCACAAGATGAAGTAGTGATCTGTTTGGAGAATGCAGGTGGATTAGTCCATGAACATGGTCTGGCTGCCTCACAACTACAGAGAATACGCCAGCGCAATATTCCTCTTACAGTGGCTGTCGACAAGGTTGCCGCCAGTGGCGGCTATATGATGGCCTGTGTCGCTGATCACATCGTTGCTGCGCCTTTTTCTGTGCTCGGCTCGATCGGGGTGTTGGCGCAGATGCCAAACTTCAACAAATTACTCGAGAAACATGGCATTGAGTATGAGCAAATAAAGGCAGGTGAGTTAAAGCGTACACTCACTATGTTTGGCAAAAATACCGATGAAGACAGAAGCCACTTTACCCAGCAAATGCAAGAAACACATGATTTGTTTAAAGAATTTGTGGCCGATAATCGCCAGCAATTGGACATTGAAAAGGTCGCAACAGGCGAACACTGGTTAGGTAAAAAAGCCCTCGAGTTGAAGTTGGTGGATGAGTTACTGACCAGCGATGACTATTTACTGAATAAAAGTGAACATGCCGAGATATATCAAATCAGTCATCCCTCGAGTAAAACCCTGAGTGAAAAACTTATGGGCAACGCGCAGCTTGCTTATGACAAAGTGCTCACCCAATGGTGGGAGAAAAAGCTATTGTCTTGATTTAAGATCGCTGCTTATCGATTTAATATATTGGGGCGGTGCTTTTCGATGACGCCGGCCACTTCGTCTATCAATTGTTGCTCCAGTTCTAGTGTCTGGAGCGATTTTTTGGCGCATTGCATCATCGCATCGAAGTGGCTGTCTGTCAGTCCGGCCGCGACCGCTTGGGCATGTGCGCGACGCATAGTCTTACCGGTGTATAAAGAATTACCACCAAATATGTAGGTCAGGAAAGCGTTCATTTTACGCTCCTGTGTCTGGACATCGATATCTTTGAAAAATGGCTGCAAAAGCTCATCGTTTAGAATATTGGTATACAAATGATGCGAGGCTTTTTGGACGACCTCCCGGCCGCCAATTTTGTCGTACAGAGTTGGGTTCATGCTATCTGGTCCTCGATAGTAAGTTCACATGGTTCCCAACCGTGTCACTTTAGAGTATAGCAAATATTCAGCCAGTGATAGAATTTGCAGTGCATGCTATAACTATCCTTACTTGCTAGTTTGCTGCAGCAGTCAGTCCAATGAGCTGTCGCGCGGCGCCAATAAATAACCACAATAAGCAAGATATTAATAATAATGAGGAGTAAACAATGACAGATGAATTTAAACTCAAAGCGTTAAGTATCGTACTCGTTCTAGTCGGCTTAACTTTCTTATTAGGCATATGGCCATTGACTCAATTATGGCCGTCAGGCTGGTCTTGGCATGCTGAAGGACGTTCCTACTATCTCGAAATGATCATCAGCATCTACGCAGTGCTTGGAATATTTTTATTAATCGCAGCGCGTGATCCTCTGGCTCATCGCAGTCTGATCTCGTTCACTATCTGGTCGAGTGTCGCGCATGGCGGTGTCATGGCAATTCAGTCATTCGATGGTGAGCACAACATGGGTCACTTACTGGGTGACGTGCCGGCACTGTTTATTGTTGCAATTGTGTTAGCTATCTTGACCCCGGCCAAGCAAAGTTAGGTCGCGGGTCTGGCGCTGCCGGTCAGTTTAAGTGTTCGGAATGATCAGCTCTTCACCTGCGCGAATGCGATCGGTCTTGAGTTTATTCACAGTGCGCAGTAAATCCAGGCTCACTTGATAGCGTATAGCAATGCCTGACAATGTCTCACCGTTGCGTACAGTGTGTTTGTCGTTGCCGGGATTAACGGCATAACGCATATTATTTGGGGCGTTATGCACAAGGTATCGTTTAACGCCCCGCAAGATCGCTTGTGCTAATTTTTGCTGATGACTGGGAGAAAGTAATTTCTTTTCTTCGACGGGATTAGAAATAAAAGCGGTTTCAACCAGAATGGATGGTACATCGGGAGATTTTAAGACGGCAAATCCCGCCGATTCAATGCGCTCGCGTGCCTTACCTAATTTGCTTAATTCAGTTCTGACTGCGATGGCTAAATCCAGGCTGGAATCAATCGTCGCGGATTGAGATAAATCGACAATCACTTTCTGTAACACCTTGTCTTTGCCAGCCAGACTAATACCGCTAATAGTGTCGTCCTCATCGTGACTTTGTGCGAGGATTTTTGCCGCCTCACTGCTGGCACCGTTTTTAGACAAGATATACACCGATGAGCCTTGTACCTTGCGATTTTTGACAGCATCGGCATGCACTGAAATGAATATATCGGCTTTCTGACTGCGCGCTTTCTGCATTCGCCCTCGGAGTGTGACATAGTAATCTGCATCTCGCGTCATCACTGCGCGCATGCCAGGCTCAGCATTGATCAACTTGGCAATACGTTGAGATATTTCCAGCACCACTTTCTTCTCATAGGTACCCCCTAAGCCAATCGCACCTGGATCTTTACCGCCATGACCTGCATCAATAGCGATCACCACTGGGCGTGGTTTTGGATTGGCTTTAACAGGCGTGTTGGGGATGATTTTTTTGGGGGTAGGTGTGCTAGCAGTAGCTGTTGTGGCGCGGGCCGATTGAGCTCTCAAATCAATCACTAGACGATGCGGATGTTTATCATTCGGGCCCAGCACGAAGCTACTGGCTATTGCTTGCTGTTGTAAGTCTAGGACCAAGCGTAAACCCCCATCAGCACGCTGCGCGTGACGCAAATTACTGATGCCCGTGTTCGTCAGAATAGCAGTATTAATCGCAGTGGCGAGTGTCGTGTTTGCCAGATCAACAACGATTCTGGGTGGGTTATTGAGCGGAAAAAGTGTGTAACTGGGGGTGCCGCTAGTGTCCAGCACCAAGCGTGTGTACTGACTTGTTTTAGCGACTCGAATATTTTCTATGGTGGTGGCGTGGACGCACTGGCTGCTCACCAGAACCATCACTAGCATGCAGGACTTGACTAAATATCGCGAATGTATCCAATGGGTTAGTCGACTGAGTATCATTTTCCGCCAGATTCATTTTGATATGTGCACTTTAACTTAAATAATTGGTGTATAGCAATTTTTAGGCCTGACTACGGGCTAAGGTCCAGCCCGAGTATGTCACACTGGCGACCCTGTTCATGATATTGAATATTTATTTCAATATCCGCACCAGGGACGAGCCGGCCGCCCAAATCTGGCCATTCAAACCAGCATATACTGCGCTCATGCAGGTATTCACCCACCCCGACATAATCAAGTTCCTCGGGACCGGATAAGCGGTAGAGGTCAAAATGATGCACCTCCAAGCTGGCCAGTGAGTAACTCTCAACGAGCGTAAAAGTCGGGCTTTTGACTAAACCTTGATGACCAAGTTGCCTCAAAGCACCTCGCACTAGGGTGGTTTTACCTGCGCCTAGATCGCCGCGTAAATAAATCACACAAGGCGCTGACAGCGCACGAGCCAACTTGGCACCCAGCGCTTCCATTTGCTGGCTACTAGAAATAATCAATGGCATGGAGGGTTCAGGCATGATGCAATAACAGACCTTGTTGTGAACTCATAGGTTGAGGTAAGGCATGAGTGGGTGTGATCTCGATAACGTCAGTATGCATAGTCTATTAGAAAAGATTCGTGGATGGGCAACTGATTTGGGTTTTGATCAAATTGGTATTACCGATACTGATTTGTCCGCGCACGAACAATACCTACAGGAATGGCTCAATGACGGTATGCAAGGTGAAATGGAGTATATGCAACGTCATGGCCGCAAGCGTACCCGACCTGAAGAACTGATCCCTGGAACGACCCGTATCATATCAGTCCGTATGAATTATCTGCCCCCACGTGCGCGCAATGCCGAGGAGGTCTTGGCTGATCCACAACTGGCCTATATCTCTCGTTATGCGCTGGGTCGTGATTATCACAAAGTCATGCGTAAGCGACTGCAAACACTGGCGACAAAAATTCAATCTGAAGTAGGTGAATTTGGTTACCGTGCTTTTGTCGACAGTGCGCCGGTACTGGAAAAAGCGCTGGCCTGTAAAGCCGGCCTCGGCTGGGTCGGTAAGCATACCAACCTATTATCTGAGGAGGCGGGCTCATGGTTTTTCCTAGGTGAGTTATTTACCGACCTACCCTTGCCACTGAGCACCCCAAGTAGCGAGCATTGTGGCACTTGCCGGGCATGTATTGATGTATGCCCAACTCAAGCCATTGTCGCGCCTTATAAACTGGATGCGCGAAAATGTATTTCTTATTTAACGATCGAACATAAATCAGCGATACCGCTGGAGTATCGTTCAGCCATGGGGAATCGCATCTATGGCTGCGACGACTGCCAGCTGGTGTGCCCATGGAATAAGTTTTCCAAAACCTCACCGCTGCCTGATTTTGTCAAACGTCACGATCTGGATAGCAGCACTCTGGTCAGTCTGTTTCTATGGTCAGAACAAGACTTTCTGGATTACACTGAAGGCTCGGCGATTCGTCGGATTGGTTATCAGCAATGGTTACGTAACGTGGCCGTCGCATTGGGTAATGCTGAAAGCAGTCAAGCGGTGACTGCGGCCTTGCAGTCACGCCTGGGAGAGGCGTCTGAGTTGTTGGCTGAGCATATCCAGTGGGCGCTGCAACAACATGCTTAGAGTTTATTTTTGCGCCGCTTGAGGAGTTCTCGCAGCAAGCCTGCAGTAGAACTATCGAGTGCTGCATCATCAATTGTGCCCTGTTGCAAACAGGCGAGCAGTGGCTGACTTAATGTTTTACCCAGCTCCACTCCCATCTGGTCGAAGGAATTAATATCCCAGAGTACACCCTGAACAAATACTTTATGCTCATAGGCTGCCAACAGCGCGCCCAAGGTATGGGCATCCAGACGTTCTGCAAGAAGGGTATTACTGGGGCGATTGCCAGCAAATGACATGTGCGCTGCGAGGTGCTGCGCGTGCTGCTCAGACATGCCCTGCGCCAATAACAACTGCAGCGTCTGGTGCTGATCACGGCCACTCATCAGTGCCTGTGATTGGGCCAGCATATTAGCCAGTAGAGTTTCATGATGATCGGCGAAGCGATGCGCAGGTTGGGCAAAAGCAATGAAGTCACAAGCGACAATGGTACGCCCCTGATGCAGGAGTTGATGGAAGGCATGCTGGCCATTAGTGCCAACCTCACCAAAAACAACAGGCCCCGTGGCATAGCTGACAGTATCACCCGCGCGATTGACCTGTTTGCCATTACTCTCCATATCCAGTTGTTGCAGATAAACCGGTAGATGCTGGAGGCGTTGATCATAGGGCAATACGGCTAATTGATGATAGTTGAGAAAGTTATTATTCCAGAGTCCCACCAGTGCCATCAGCACCGGCAGGTTGTGCGCGAGTGGGGCAAGTCTGAAATGTTCGTCGATGGCGGCTGCACCGGCAAGAAATTCTCTAAAGGCCGGCATGCCAATGCTTAGTGCAATGGGCAGACCCACGCTACTCCAGACCGAATAACGTCCGCCGACCCAATCCCACATGGTCAAAATATTATCTTCATGGATGCCAAAATCCTGCGCCTTGTGCGGGCATGCGGTAATCGCCATGAAGTGTTGCTCGGCGACGCTCTCCAGGGCACAGGCCTGTTGCAGCCAAGCCAGTGCCGTGTGTGCATTGAGCAGAGTCTCCTGAGTAGTGAAACTCTTGGAGATCACCACAAATAAGCAACTCTCTGGGGTCAGCTGTGCGAGTGTTTGATCCAGACTATGCGCGTCGACATTAGCAACAAAATGGATATTAATAGCATTCAGTGAGCTGTAGCGCAGGGCATCGCATACTAACTGCGGGCCAAGGTAGGAACCGCCGATACCGATAATCACGACATCCTTGATGGCTGCTCCGTTATAGCCTTGCCAGCGACCAGTGTGGAGCGCCTCGCATAGCTGTTCCATTTTAGTCAGCTGGCGGTGGACTTCAGCACCGACTTGCGGATGATTAGGGTGGCGTAGCGCTGTGTGCAGCACCGCGCGCTGTTCGGTAGTATTGATTTTCTCACCCTCGAACATGCGCTGGCGCCAGGTCTGCAAGTCACACTCGTCAGCCAGGGCAGTCAATAGCGCTAGCGTTTCTGCGCTGATATTATTTTTTGAATAATCTAGCAACAGCGGTCCAGCCTGAACCGAAAATGTATCAAAGCGATCAGGCTGCTGTCGAAATAAGTCAGGCAACGAGGCAACGTGTTGCGCGTGCTGTGCAAGTTTTTTCCAGCTAGGTTTCATGCGTCGATTCTACTGCAAAAAAGACAACAAAGAAGTGGCGGCTGTTCACAGGCGCGCAGCTAAAACAGTTAGGCATAAAAAAAGCGGACTTAAGCCCGCTTTTTTTGTGAAATGCGCCCGTTAAGGTCACCGATTATTATCGGTAGATGGTGCCATTCTTAAGATGTGTGAAAAGGTTGAGTTGTGACGCAATGTTGATGACCAATGCGAACACGATACAGCCAACTACGAACCATGCCATGGTGTTACTCCTTATTTTTTGAATATTGTACTCTAAGTAATAGTATACACAATTACACGATTTGAAAAAGTACGTTGTCTAGCAAACGTGTGGTGCCGATGGTAACCGCGGTCATAATTACAATACGGGTGCTGGCAGCAGTTGGAGTGCGCAAGTCAGCTGCATCTCGGATACTGAAATAATCAACATTAAGGCACTGATTTGTAAGTAAATCTATTGCCTCTTGTTGGATTTCTTCAATTTTTTCTAAGGCGTAATTACGCTGCGCACGCTGCAATGCAAGATATATCTGACGCGCTTGTTCGCGCTCTGCTGGGGCTAAATGCTGGTTACGTGAGCTGAGGGCAACACCGTCGTCGTCTCTGACCGTGGCAACCGGCACTATCTTAGTCGCCAGCTTAAGGTCAGCCGCCAGCCGTTGAATGATCAATAATTGCTGATAATCCTTCTCACCAAACAGCGCATAGTGGGCAGGAATTATACTCAGCAGACGAGCCACCACAGTACATACGCCGTCAAAGTGCCCCGGTCGGAAGCGTCCGCAAAACTCGTCTCCCAAATAGGGCGCGCGAAGTTGCTCGACCTCAGTACTGTCTGGCGGATAAATTTGCGCCTCGTCAGGCACAAAGACCGCGTCGACCTGCAGTGTCTCAAGTAAGCTCACGTCGGCATCGAGAGTACGTGGATAGCTCGAAAAATCACTGGCCTGATTGAATTGGTTAGGGTTGATAAAGATACTCACAATCACATGTTGCGCAATTGTTTGTGCCTGTTGAATCAGGCGCGCGTGACCGGCATGTAGATTGCCCATGGTAGGGACCAGCGCCACTGTCTGTGGCTGCTGCAGCCGCATATGATGTTGCATATGCGCGCATGTGTTAATGACTTGCATACGAATAACGGCTAGCGATCTGGAAACAAACCCGCTTTAACTTCATAGATGTATTTCTTGACCGCGTCTTGAATGCTGCACTGTTGCATGAAATTTTTGACGAACGAGGGAGGCGCCCCTGCGGTGATACCTAGGATATCTTGCAAGACTAGGATCTGACCATTGCAATGGTTGCCTGCACCAATGCCAATCACAGGCAGTGAGACGGAATCAGTCACCTTACTGGCAAGCTCGGCGGGCACGCATTCCAATAATAATAGATCGGCGCCTGCCTGTTCCAGAGCGATGCTGGTTGCGAGTAATTCTTCTGCACTGACTTGATCTTTAGCCTGAGTCTGGTAGCTGCCTAGTTTGTGCACATATTGCGGGCGTAAACCTAAATGCGCACATACAGGGATGCCGCAAGCACTCAATTCAGCGACAATCTCAGTCTGTCGTTGAGTCGCTTCCAGTTTGACCATCTGAGCGCCTGCCTCTTGCATCAAGCGGGTCGCATTATGCAGAGCCGTCTCCAGCGTGGTGTAACTCATGAATGGCATGTCTGCGATCAGTAAGGCATTCTGACAGCGGCTGCTGACACAATGGGTGTGATAGAGCATATCCTCCATGGTAACAGAGACTGTCGAGCTACCACCCTGAATCACCATCCCCAGCGAGTCACCCACTAAGATGACATCAATACCCGCGTCATCCAGTAATTGCGCAAAACTGGAATCATAGGCAGTGAGGCAGGCAATTTTCTCACCCTGTGTGCGCATGTTACGTAAGGTGTTAATAGTGATACCTAATGAATTCTGTTTACTCATGGCCGCTCAACTGACAAAAGATAGAGGATTATAGTAGTGGCGGCCGCTGGTGGTATTGACGATCTGTGTTTTGAGCTGCTCATAATCACGCTCATTGTTGATGAAATCGATTTCACTGGCATTGACAATTAACAGCGGCGCATCTTGGTAATGATAGAAAAATTCAGCATATGCTTCGTTGAGCTGTTCCAGATAATTGGTTTCAATAAAACGTTCAAAATTACGTCCACGTTTCTTAATACGCTCCAGCAGGGTGGCCACCGGTGCCTGCAGGTAGACCACTAAATCCGGCTTAGGCGCTTCCGTCATCATATGCTCATATACCTGAAGATAGAGATCATACTCAGTAGGATTTAGTGTCACCTGAGCAAATAACTTATCTTTTTCAATCAGGTAATCGGCTATTTTTGATTGGTTAAAAATGCTGGTTTGGCGTAATGACTGTATTTGTTTGGTACGCTGCATGAGGAAAAATAACTGGGTGGACAGAGCCGCCTCTCGGGGACGCTGATAGAACTGTTCCAGAAAAGGGTTATCGTCAATTTCTTCGAGGATTAACTCAGCATCAAATTCACCCGCTAAGCGTTGCGCCAAGCTTGATTTGCCGACGCCAATTGGCCCCTCAATGACGATGTGGTCAGGTAATGAATTTTGCATGATCAATGTTTTATTTGGATCAAGCCATTGCGATAGCAACGCGGCTTGATGCGATAGATGCAGCCTAAGTTAGGAATCATGAGGTTTTTGTCTAATTCATGCAACGGGTAGAGGACAAATTCTCGTTTGGAAATACCGCGATGAGGCACGGTCAGACGTGGTTTATTGATCGTCTGATGACCGAATAGCAAAATATCCAGGTCCAGAGTGCGCGGGCCCCATTGCTCTTCTTTACGCTCTCGACCATGCGCTAACTCAATACTTTGCAGCTCATCCAACAAGTCACTGGCAGCCAGGCGGGTGTCCAGTTGGGCGGCGGCATTAACGTAGGGCGGCTGGTCGGGTGGGCCCATCGGGCGACTGCAATAGAGGCTGGAAAAACTGATTAATTCGCTGGCTGGGAGGCTGTCCAGATCCTTAAGTGCATCCAATACATGGCGATAGGGGTTATCCAGATTACTGCCCAAACCAATATAACATTGCGTAAGCATTCCTGTGCGCCTGCTTATTTATGTTGCTGACGTGTGTTGACCATCTCCATTTTTTCCTCTTCGTTGGCGTGCTGTATGTTTGTCCACCAAGTGCATTCAGCGGGGTCAACCTCGCCTGCTTCGGTACGCAGGCAAAAGAAATCATAGGCAGCACGAAAACGTGGGTGCATCAGAATTTGCAGCGGCTTGCGTCCCTTACGTTTATGAAAGCGGTGCTGCAGGCGCCAAATTTCACAAATGACAATGGATAAGCGTTTCGGAATGAAGGTAAGTGTGGACTGGTCAACGACGGTAGTGCGTGCTGCCTGCCATACCGTTTCCGAGATGGGTACTCGCTCTGATTGTGCACTTTCCAGTAATTCACAATAAGGTTTCCACAGCAGGATGGCGAAGATGAAGGCCGGGTTGACTGATTTGCCAGTCAGGATGCGTCGATCAGTATTGGCCAAAGCGGCGTAAATCAGCTGCAGGAATTGTTCATCTTGAGTGATGCTCTGCGCGGTGTAAGGAAACAAGATATGTAACAAATCATAATCACGCAGTGCGTTGAAGCATTTGACGGATGAGCCACTGTGGAACAGTTTGACCGTTTCATCAAACATGCGCGCAGCCGGGATGTCTCTTAGCAGGCTGCCTAACGCAGTGATCGGTTGGGCAGTTTCAGGCTCGATTTGGAGTCCTAATTTGGCCTTAAAACGTAATGCGCGTAGCATTCTGACGGGATCTTCTTTGTAGCGCGTGTAGGCATCCCCGATGATTCTGATTTGACCGTTGCGTAAATCATCAATCCCGTTACAAAAATCTAATACCTCAGAACTCGCTAAATCGTAATACAGAGCATTGATAGTGAAGTCCCGACGGATCGCATCTTGTTCAATATTGCCGTAGGTATTATCTCTTAATATGCGGCCATTATTCGCCTCTTCAGTGTGCCTTTGCTTACTGGCGTCGGCTACCGCGCGAAAAGTGGATACTTCAATGAAATTACGATTTGAGTACACATGAACCAGCCGAAAGCGCCGGCCAATCATGCGACTATTACTGAATAATTTACAAATCTGCTCAGGCCGCGCATCCGTCACAACATCAAAATCCTTGGGCGTGATGTTGAGCATCAGGTCGCGCACACAACCACCAACCAGATAGGCTTGATAATTCGCGGCGGTTAATTTTTCAACGATAGCACGGGCGCGTGGACAAATTTTAGATTCATCAATCTGGTGATTGCTACTGGCGATGCGGGTAGCGCTGGTGGCGAGTTGTTTATTAGTATTCACTGCCCAGCATTATATGACGAACTGGGCCTCTTGTGGTGATTGGCGTGGAATTAGCAAGGGCGGCCGCTAGGCCACCTTTTTGTTCATTCATTGTCAAGCACTAGATGTTGTAGCCTTTCTCTTCATGTTCAGAAATATCAAGACCATTGCGTTCGATTTCATCATTGACACGCAGGCCGCAAATCAGATCGATGAATTTGAGTATGATTAAGCTTGCAATGGCCGTCCACACCAATACGGCGAGCACGGCTGTGAGCTGTACTTTTAGCTGGCTTGCGATAGTCATGCCATCCGCCAGGCCGACACCACCATATTGTGAGGCCACCAATACGGCCACAAATAATGTGCCGATAATGCCACCAACACCATGCACTGGGAACACATCCAGTGAATCATCAATGCGCAGGGTGCGCTTCATAAAGTTGGTGGCAGAAAAACAGATAATGCCGGCAGACAGTCCGATCATGATTGCGCCAAGCGGACCAACAAAACCAGACGCCGGGGTAATGCTGCCCAGGCCAGCAACCATGCCGGTCACAATGCCTAATACACTGGGTTTGCCGTACTTTAGCCACTCGATAGTCATCCAAGTGATAGACGCCACAGCAGCACTGATATGAGTGACCAGAATAGCCATACCCGCATCACCATTGGCCGCTAAGGCACTGCCGCCGTTGAAACCAAACCAGCCGACCCACAGCATACCCGCACCGGTGACAGTCATGGTCATGTTATGCGGCGGCAACGGCGTGTTAGGAAAGCCTTGACGTTTACCCAAGACGATAGCGGCCACTAAAGCGCCAACCCCTGCGGTGAGGTGAACCACCAAGCCGCCGGCAAAGTCCAACACGCCCATAGCGGCCAGCCAGCCGCCGCCCCACACCCAGTGACAGACGGGGAAATAGACCAGCGCGAGCCATAACAAGGTGAACCACAGCACGGCTGAGAATTTCATGCGTTCAGCAAAACCACCGATGACCAGTGCCGGGGTAATAATGGCAAAGGTCATTTGAAACATGACAAACACTGACTCAGGAATATCGCCCGCCAGGCTGTCGCGTGTGACCTCAGACAGGAATAGATTATGACTGATACTTCCCAGCCATTGATTCAATACGCCACCATCAGAAAAGCTCATGCTGTAACCAAACACCAACCATACGATGGACGCCAAACAAGTAATGCTAAAGCAGTGCATCAGTACCGATAGCACATTTTTACTGCGCACTAAGCCGGCATAAAATAGCGCCAGACCTGGAATAGTCATGAACAATACCAACGCAGTTGAGGAGAGAATCCAAGCCGTGTTGGCCCCATTCAAATCATCAGCCAGTACCAAATTAGGCAATGTCAACAACACGCCTGCCAAAATTAAGTATTTATAAATAGAGTGCATCGAGTATCCCCTTATTATTTTTTTTAGAGCGCGTCTTGCCCAGTTTCGCCCGTTCGGATGCGAATAGATTGTTCTAAGTGAGTGACAAATATCTTACCGTCACCGATTTTCCCAGTATTGGCTGCATGCGTGATGGCTTCGATGAGCTGATCGACCTGATCATCCGCAACTCCGATCTCGATCTTCACTTTGGGCAGGAAATCAACGACATACTCAGCGCCGCGATAGAGCTCAGTATGGCCTTTCTGGCGCCCAAAACCTTTGACTTCGGTCACCGTCAGCCCTTGAATGCCTTGTTCGGTGATCGCCTCGCGAACCTCGTCCAATTTGAATGGTTTGATGATAGCTGTGACTAGCTTCATGGTTATCCTCCTGAATTAACTGCGTGAGTTAATTGCGCATTTATTGTTTTTTTTAATGAGTAACCCGCAGCACCTCTGGCAGCAGAGGCACGCGCGTATAACTAAGCTGTGCGTGTTTATATTTTAGTGATCGAGCTTAAGAACTCAAATAGTATGCCAGTAATTAGTGCATAACGCACCAATATTGCAAGTATGCTCAGTTATGGTGCGTTAAGGTTTTTTGCGCGCGCTGAAAATAGCGCGGGTGGGTGCAGGATGTCCCTCAATAGTCTTACTGGCATCCTGTGGATCGAGAAAGTCTTGCAATGAATAATTCTGCATCCATGCTGTGGGCCGTTGTTCAGCAGTCGTGGTGACCTCAATTGAGTGACATTGGACATCCTCAAAACCGACTGCACGCAGCCAGGCAATCACCTTTTCGGGGCTAGGCACAGTCCAGACATTGCGCATCCCAGCATAGCGCTCAGGTGGAACCAGCGCATGATCGCCGGGCTCATTGATGACCAAGGTTTCCAGCATTAGCCAACCATCAGGCGCGAGATGGGCATGCAAACGCTGACAATGCTCTAGCGGCGCACGTCGATGGTAGAGCACACCCATTGAAAATATGATCTCAAATTGATTCAGCTCGGGCAGTAATTGTTCGAATGGGATGGGTAACAGATGGGCATTTAAGTGCGGTTGGATATTCTGCGTAAGGGCGTAAAACTGAGCCAGGAACAGCAGGGTTGGATCGACCCCAAGCACCTTATCTGCGCCTGCACCCAACATGCGCAGCATGAAATAGCCATTGCCACAGCCGACATCCAATACTGTCTTGCCGGTTAAATCAGGACAATGATGCAGCAGGCGCTGCCATTTCATATCACAGCGCCATTCTGTGTCCAGCGCTAAGCCGCAAAAATCAAAGGGGCCTTTGCGCCACGGGTGTAAACTCATCAAGGCGTGTTTGATTGCAGCTTGATCTTGGAGGTCGGCGGCGCGACCAATTTTAGGTATGGCTTGATGCAGATCGACTTCAGTCGGAAAGGTCGTACTCAGTTGCTCGACGGCATCTGACCATTGTGGAAAGTGACCATGCCCTGGTTGGGCGAACAGCGCACTCAGTTGGGCCGCAAGTGTGTCCTGCCAACCGTCTGCAACAGCATGCAGTGAATGCGCCAATAAATGACGATAGTGCGCTAATTTCATTTAATCGCGAGCAGGGAAACAAAGTTAAAACATTGAAACCAAGGCACTACTTGGGAAAATCCAATCGCGGTCAGTCGTTCCACATGCGACGCCAGTGATTCTCGCAGTAATACATTTTCTAATGATTTGCGTTTTTGACTGATTTCCAGAGCACTATAATTATTCGCTGATTTGAAGCCCGTATGCAGGGTTTGCAATAAATCTTCTTGCGCCTGATCGGGCATAACGATCTTTTCGGTAATCAGACAGACGCCAGCATGATTCAGTCCAGTATAAATATGCTGGAGAATAGCCTGCCGTTGTTCAATGGCGATAAACTGTAAAGTCAAATTCAGGATCACCATTGAGGCATTACTGATAGTGATATTCTGGATGTCATCACATTGGGTGCGAATAATATCCTGCGCATGGTGCTGAGATACTAATTCAGCGCAATGTTCAATCATGGCACTGGCGTTATCCACGGCGATGATTTCCAACCCCTCAAGCTGGCAATGCTGGAACACCGACAGCGCCGCGGCGCCATGTGAGCAGCCCAAATCATAGCAACGTGTGTGTGCTCGCATATAGTGTTTGGCGAGTGGACCGATGTTGGCAATCAGAGTGCGATAGCCGGGCACCGAGCGATCAACCATGTCATCGAACACTGCGCTGACAGAGGCATCAAATTGAAAATCTTCGATGTTATGCAGGGGTTTTTTGTACAGGGTGTCTTCAGTCACGAGAATATAGTTGCCGAGCAGATCATTAGAGTGTACTCATTGTACTACGCGCAGGCTGGCGGCGTCCCGTCAGTAGCACGCACGTATGCATGAGTCTGACTTTAATGGACCGGGGTCAGTCCCGCGAGAGGTACAGGTGAGCCCATGGCGTGACCTTGCACGTAATCAACCCCAAGTTTGCTCAATTGATCAACCACCTCGTCGCTCTCGGCACATTCAGCAATAGTACGTATGCCTAACAAATGGCCGAGCTGATTGATCACTTCCACCATGGCGTTATCGACACTGCCATTAGACATATCAATAATAAAGCTGCCATCGATCTTGAGATAGTCGACCGGCAAGTTCTTGAGGTAAGCAAATGAAGACAGGCCACTGCCAAAATCATCCAGAGCAAAACGACAGCCCAGAGTCTTTAGTTGTTTGATTAATTCGCTGGCTCCGCCAAGATTACTAATGGCGGCGGTTTCAGTGATTTCAAAACAGACCAGAGCAGGCTCCAGGTTATGAGTCTGGAATTGGGCTTCCACATAGGCAAATAAGTCTTCATCATTGAGCGAATGACCGGATAGATTGATGGCAATATGGACGCCTGAATCGTTGCCAAAAATAGCATGATAAGAACTGAATGCAGTGGCGATCACCCAGCGGTCTAGCTGCGCCATTAAACCAAACTGTTCAGCCGCAGGAATAAAACTTGCGGGCAGCAGTACATTCCCGCTGCGATCATTGAGGCGTAGTAACAATTCATAATGTTGCACACTGTCGTCGCTGACGGGCAGCGCCACGATAGGCTGACAATACAGCGAAAAACGATTTTCCTGTAAGGCGTCCTTAATGCCACCAGCGCGCATGATTTCCGAATGTTGGCGCGTTAATTCATAATCATCATGACTGAAAATATAAATTTGATTGACACCATGTTTTTTAGCGGAGCCACAGGCCAGCTCGGCATGTGTGAGTAGCTGGGCAGGCTCGGGTGAATGCTGGGTAATGGCGACAATCCCGGTGGCTAGCGCAAATTCAAAATCGCTCTTGTGAACACTAAAGCTGAAGTCTGCGATCTCGTCGAGCAACCCCTGAATGATTAATTTTGCCTGTTGCGGAGATTGATTAAGTAACAGCAAGGCAAACTCATCACCAGAAATGCGTGCCACAGTGTCGATGCTGCGAACACAGCCACGCAATAACTCAGCGAACTGTTTGAGTATCTGATTACCAATCACATGCCCGGCCTGATTGTTGATGAGTTTAAATTGATGCACATCGAGATAGCACAAGCAGTGCTCGACCCCATAGGTTTGCATATTGTCCTGTGTGCGCGCTAATTCAGATTCAAAGCGTGGGCGATTGATCAAACCAGTTAATGCGTCATGGGCGAGATGGTGATTAATTTGTTGCGCCAGATGCTGAGTCTCTGATTGATCCCGCAGCAATACCAGTATGCCTGCTTGAGAAGCGTCACTCGGATAGGGTGCGCAACTGATTTCGATGGCATTTTCTTGTCGGCTTCTATCCAACAACAGCGTGTGTTTGTTGATTTTAATGGTGCGGGACTGATCAAGGCATGCCTGCATGGGCAATTCGATTGTCTGCCGAGTTTCAGCATCGATCAGCAGCATGAGCTGGTGCATGGGTTGGCCCTGAATCTCATAGCGTGGGCAAGCGCAGAGATGTTCGGCCGCCGCATTCATAAAGACAACATTGAGTGCGTTGTCGACAATGATTACCCCATCTTTAATAAGGTTTAAAGTGTAATCGCTTTGCGGGTCAATATTCATAGCGATGAGTGACGCCATTGACTGCTGCACACACGCCCATTACTCACTCGCTTGAGCCAGTACACGGAGTACGCTTTTGTGTTTAACAACGCTTTCATAATCTTGATTTCAATAGAAAAAAAATTTTTCTATTAGCCAACCAGGCTGGGTGTCCCCTTAGATACTAACTAAGATGAAGTTGAGTGTAATTCAATCCGGTGTTTATTTATACAGGCGCTATGGGGTATGTGCGCGCACAACAGTGCTTGTCATCGATCAATGACAAGTATAATTGTTAATAATTGTCGATAAAGGCTACAGCGAAGTCAGCACTTCAAGCACCTTAGCCGGATGGTCGGCCGCTTTAGCGACCCGTTGCCAATGCTTGATCACCTTGCCATCCTGGTCAATCAAAACAGTCGAGCGAATGACGCCCATGGTGATTTTGCCATACATATTTTTTTCCCCATAGGCTTGGTATTTTTCCATCATGCTACGTTTAGGGTCACATAAGAGAGGGAAGGGCAGCTCATACTCAGTAATAAATTTCTGGTGGGCGGCCTCTTCATCTGGTGACACACCGAATACCAAGGTGCCGGTGTTTTCGATATCGGCCCACAGATCGCGGAAGCCACAGGCTTCTTTCGTACAGCCGGGGGTGTCATCTTTTGGGTAAAAATAGAGTACCACTCGCTTACCTTTTAAATCTTTCAGCGCGACTTTATTACCCGCTTGATCTTTGAGTGTGAACGCCGGTGCTGCCTTGCCTTCTGTAATAGCCATAATCAATTTCCGTAGGTGATAGGCTAAACATTATAAATCAAGTGAGCCACAACAGTAGCGTAAAATAAGCTTTGAAATGTACATCCATAGCATCTCATCTGACTATCAAATTATGCCTGACATAGTATGGTGTCTACCGCAGCCATTAAAACCAAACAACTGTAAACGCATGAGCAAGACTATGACACGACTCAATAAAACTGATTACACGATCCAAGATTTACTGGCAATTATGCGCGCCTTGCGTGATCCCGAGACGGGTTGTCCCTGGGATCAGGTACAAACCTTCTCGACTATCGCGCCTTACACCTTGGAAGAGGCCTATGAGGTGGCCGACGCCATCGCCCGCGATGATCGCCAAGAGCTGTGTGATGAATTGGGTGATTTATTACTGCAGGTGGTGTATCACGCGCAAATGGCCAGTGAGCAAAATGATTTTAAGTTTGACGATGTAGTGAATGCCATTTGTCGCAAAATGATACGCAGACACCCTCATGTGTTTGGTGATCAAGCACAAATCGATCAGGGTAAGCCGGACTGGGATGAGTTGAAAAAACAAGAACGTGCTGACCAGAGTCACGTTCAGGATGAGTCTGCCCTAGCGGGTGTTGCGGTTGGTCTGCCCGCTTTATCGCGGGCCAGAAAGTTGCAAAAAAAAGCCTCTAAGGTCAACTTTGACTGGTCAACGCTGGCACCAGTGTTAACTAAGATGCAAGAGGAACTGGCCGAACTTGAACAGGCGGTGGCGCACCAGCAGAGCGCAGCAATCGAAGATGAGCTGGGTGATGTGTTGTTTTGCGCAGTCAATATCGCGCGCCATGTCAAACTGGATGCAGAGCTGGCATTACATAAAGCGAATAATAAATTTGAGCGACGGTTTCGCCGCGTGGAAGCGCTTGCTGAGCAGCAACACTTGCACCTGACAGCGTTAGACGAAGCAGCGTTGGAGGCCTTGTGGCAGGCGGCAAAAAAATCCCTAGCTGAGGAAGCGCATGGATAGATCGACCGCCTGAATATGTTTGGTGATGGCGCCCACGGAAATATAATCAACACCACACTGCGCATACTGGCTTATGTTATCCATATTAATGTCACCCGATACCTCCAGCTTAATGCCACTGGCAAGTTCGTCGCGCATGGCGAGCGCTTGTTTAACTTGATCTAGACTGAAATTATCCAGCAGAGCAATATCGGCCTCACTGCTGATAGCAAGTTGTAATTCAGATAGATTTTCAACTTCAACTTCAATCTTTAAGTTGTCTGATCGCTGGCGCGCTTGTTGCACCGCGGCGGGGATTGAGCCACAGGCTTGGATGTGATTTTCTTTGATCAGGTAGGCATCGTACGCACCCATGCGATGATTGTTGCCGCCGCCACACAGGACCGCGTATTTTTGCGCCTTGCGCAGGCCGGGGATAGTTTTACGTGTATCCAGCAGCTGCGTGTGACTACCGCGCATGCGATGCAGCAGTTTGCGCGTGGCCGTGGCAGTGCCGGACAGGGTCTGCAAAAAATTTAAGGCCGTGCGCTCGCCCGTCAACAGCGCAGCTGCGGGGCCATGCAACTGACACACGATTTGCTGCGGATGGAGCAGGGCACCATCGTGTTTAAGCCACTCGACTGTGATGCTTTCATCCAGTTGTCTAAAACATTCTGCAAACCATGCTTGTCCGCATAGTGTTGCAGTCTCACGACAAATGACCTGCGCCCGGGCGTCGTCCTCAGGGCACAGTTGTGCGCTGACATCACCACTACCAATATCCTCTGCCAGGGCGATTTTGACACTCGCAGCTATCGCGTCTCTATCCATACTGAATACAATCTATTGCGCTTTATTGAGAGAAATACTCTTTACTGATTTTGAATACCACCGGGCTCAACAGTGCCAGTGCGATTAGGTTAGGTAGTGCCATAAAGCCATTCATCACATCAGCTAGCAGCCAAATCAGGTTAACTTTCTGTGATGCGCCGATAAACACCGCAGCGATCCAAAGGAGGCGATAAGGCAAGATGATTTTGGTGCCAAAGATATATTCTGCACAGCGCTCACCATAGTAACTCCAGCCAAGGATGGTGGTGAAAGCAAAAATCACCAAACCAAACGTGATGATGTATTCACCAAACGGCATCGAGGAGCCATACGCAAGCGTCGATAGACTGGCCCCTGTTTCCCCACTGGTCCAGGCTCCGCTGATAATAATCACCAGCGCGGTCATCGTGCAGATAATTATTGTGTCGATAAAGGTACCCAGCATACCGATCATACCCTGTCGTACTGGGTTATCAGTCTGCGCTGCCGCATGCGCAATGGGCGCGCTCCCGAGCCCTGCCTCATTGGAAAAGATACCGCGTGCAATACCAAAACGAATGGCCATCAAAACAGTGGCCCCGGCAAAACCACCCGCTGCGGCATGACCATTAAACGCGCTGTCAACAATCACCATTAGTGCTGCAGGCACTTGATCGAGCTCTGCCAGGATGATGAGCAAAGAGCCGACGATATATAAAATCGCCATAATTGGCACCAACTTACCTGCCACTGTACCGATGCGCTTGATGCCACCGAGAATAACCAGCGCGGCCAGAGCGGCAATTACGCTACCCGTGAGTTGCGTATTGACGCCGAAATTAGTGTTGAGCGCGTCGGCTACCGAGTTGGATTGGACCATGTTACCAATCCCAAAGGCGGCAATTGTACCGAACAAAGCAAATAAAAAGGCCAACCACTGCCAGTTCTGACCAAGACCATTTTTGATGTAATACATAGGACCACCGACATGCTTGCCAAGCTGATCAGTCTCACGATATTTAACGGCCAGTACTGCCTCGGCATATTTAGTCGCCATGCCAAATAATGCGGTAATCCACATCCAGAATATGGCCCCTGGGCCGCCAATAAATATCGCTGTGGCTACACCGGCGATGTTACCTGTTCCGACTGTGGCCGACAGGGCCGTCATGAGTGCCTGAAAAGGTGGAATATCACCGTCACCACTGGCCTTGCGACCTTGCTTCAAGAGGCCAAAGGCGTGTGGAATCTTAGCCCAAGGCATGAGTTTCAGACCCAGGCTGAGATAAATACCCACGCCCAGCAATAGAACCAGAGTGACTGGCCCCCAAATAAAGCTACTCAGAGTATTGAGTGCCGCAGTAACTGTTTCCATCATTGTCTCTACCTTGAATTATTATTGTTCAGCTAGGATGCAAAGCGCTACTTAAAAAAGCAACACTTAATCCACATTGGCGGCACTAACAATGTTGCAGCAAGAATTCGATCAGCGCTTTTTGTGCATGTAATCGGTTTTCCGCCTCGTCCCAAACAACACTCTGAGGGCCCTCTAGTACTTCTGTAGACACTTCCTCCTCACGATGTGCGGGCAGGCAATGCATGAACAAAGCATCTGCGTGAGCCACTTGCATCAGTGAGTGATTGACTTGGAAGTCCTGGAAAGCTTGCTCGCGCTTGAGTTGCTCTTGCTCTTGACCCATGCTGGCCCAGACATCGGTCACAATCAGATCCGAGCCCTCGGCAGCGGCCATAGCGTCATGCATAATTTCAACGTTACTGCCGGCCGCAGCAACGATCTCAGCATTCGGCATATAACCCTCTGGGCAACCGATGCGTAAATTGAAATCCAACAGGCGTGCCGCATTAATATAGGAGTGACACATATTATTGCCATCACCTATCCAAGTGATCGTGGCACCTGAAATATCACCACGTTGTTCGAACCATGTTTGTAAGTCTGCCAGCAACTGACAGGGATGATAGAGATCAGTCAAACCGTTGATCACCGGCACCTGAGCCACTTCCGCAAAGCGCTCTATGGTGCTATGAGCATAGGTGCGGATCATAATAATATCGACCATGCGGGAGAGCACTCGCGCCGTGTCTTGCACGGGTTCACCGCGACCAAGCTGAGTATCTTTAGACGATAGAAACAAAGCATGCCCACCAAATTGGGCCATGCCAGCCTCAAATGATACCCGTGTGCGGGTGGATGACTTATCAAAAATCATGCCCAGTGTTCGGTTGACAAAAGGTGCATAGTCTTGATTCTGATTACGCGTAGCCTTGAGTTCGATAGCACGTCGAATCACAGCACGAAGTTCTTCGCTGCTGAGGTCGAGTAAGGTTAAAAAATGACGCGTCATAAGTTTATTCGTGTTCTAGTTCATCAATACAGTCACAGACTGTGGTAATAATTCGATCAGCCTGATCCTGATTGATTATCAGCGGAGGCAGCAGACGGATCACTGAACCCGCGGTCACATTCAATAATAATTTTTTAGCCAGCGCCTGGTCGACCAACTGCGGACAAGGTTGCTTTAATTCTATACCGATCATCAGCCCCAGACCGCGCACTTCCTTAACCAGACTGTGACCGGATAATGCCTGTTGGAATTGAGTTAATAAATAATCGCCTAATTGCTGCACATGCGGCAGCAGTGCGTCCTGCTCAATTCTATTAAGCACCTCCAGCGCGACGGCGCAGGCCAGTGGATTGCCCCCAAATGTGCTGCCATGAGCGCCAGGGGCAAATAATTCTCGTGCTTTATGTTTTACCAGACAGGCGCCGATGGGCATACCATTGCCTAGGCCCTTGGCGGTGGTCAGCACGTCTGGAGTGATCGCGCTATGTTGAAACGCAAACCATTGTCCGGTGCGCGCATTACCGGACTGCACTTCATCCAGCATGAGCAGTAAATTGTATTTATCACATAGCGCTCTTAGACCTGGGATGAAATTGGCGCTTGGCACACGGATACCACCTTCACCCTGCACGGGCTCAGCAAAGATAGCACTGATATTGGGATGTTGTTGGCACAACTGTTCGACGGCGTGCAGATCATCGTAGGGCGCGTGGATAAAGCCCGGCACGAGAGGGTCATAGCCTTGATGCGCGGCGGCATTACCGGTGGCACTGAGTGTCGCCATGGTGCGCCCATGAAAGCTGTTATTAAACACAATGATGGCAGGCGAGCTAATCTTGTTCGCATGGCCATGCAAACGCGCAAGTTTGATCGCTGCCTCGTTGGCTTCGGCACCAGAATTAGCAAAAAATACCTTATCCATATCGGTAATTGCACACAGCTTATCGCCCAGCTGCTCCTGTTGCGGGATACGGTATAAGTTTGAGGTATGTAGCAGGCTGGCCGCTTGTCTGGCGATGGTGTCGGCCAGTCCCTGATGCGCATGGCCTAAGCCGCATACCGCTATTCCGGATAGCGCATCCAGATACTTGTCATTGTTATCGTCCCACAGCCAGGCACCGTGGCCTTTGACAAAGCTGATGTCTTTTCTGGCATATGTTGGGATCAGTGAGCTCATGTTCATCCGGCAATTATGTGCGTGTTCGCTAAGGTGTTGGCATTAATTAAAGTTAAGTTTTTTTTCGACCAAAATGAAAAACGGCAACGATATTATCGCTGCCGTCTTACGATTATGCCTCTAATTGGCTATTTTTTCTACATCTAAGCCCTAGCCTGAGTGGCGTAACTCATGGATTTAGATAGGTAAAGTGTGTGCATGACCGACCATACACATCAACATGGGGATAGACAGCATCGTGTTAGTGCGTGATGCCAGGAAGGCAACATTCTTTGCACTGGCTTTTTGCGCGTCAGTGGCTTCAACCAGACCCAAGAGTTTCTTTTGATTCGGCCAAATCAGTACCCACACGTTGAATAACATAATGGTGCCTAGCCAGGCACCGATACCAATGATGGTGATGCCATTGGTAAAGAACATATTGGCGCTAAAGCCACCGACATAGGCCAGTGCCCAGGCGCCGGTCAACCAGGTCACTAACGCGCCATAGCGAAACCATGCCAATGCGCGCGGCGCAACATATTTACTGATCGCGGCTGGGCCGGGACCGCCACTGTCGGCAGTAGCCGTCGCCACCGCGGGGACTTGCACGAAGTTGAAGTAGTAAAGTAGTCCAATCCAAACCACACCAGCGAGTACATGTAGCCATACGGATATTGACCAGGCTGCACTGGCAACGGGTGAACTTTCAAGCAATGCTATGATGATCGAGATAACAAAGCCTGCAACAATTGTTCCTAAGATTGATTTAAGTGGATTCACAATACACCTCTATAGTTAATTTTCTGACTCTTGGACGAGGATACAATATTATCATGTGGGTGAAACAATAGAAGGTTTTGCTATCAAAAACAACTTCAACTCAATTGCTAGCTGGATATAAAAAACATGTGCGGAATATGTGGGGAATTGCGCCTCAAGCAGGGGCCGGCCGAGCAGGATAATATCAGGACCATGCTGGGCCCGTTGCGACCGCGTGGGCCGGATGATGAGGGGATCTTCAGCGCCGGTCAGATTGCACTTGGCCATCGACGTCTGGCAATTATTGATCTGTCGGCAGCCGCGCAACAACCGATGCTAAGTGCAGATCAATCCCTGGCGATTGTTTTTAACGGCACGATCTATAACTATCCGCAGTTGCGGCAGCAATTACAGGGTCTAGGCTACGCCTTCAAATCCAGTGGTGATACCGAGGTGATACTGCAAGCCTACCGCCACTGGGGTGCTGAGTGTGTGCACCATCTGGTGGGGATGTTTGCCTTTGCTATTTGGGATGCGCGCATTAATAAATTATTCATGGCGCGCGATCGGCTTGGCATTAAACCGCTTTATTACAGTCAGACGGGCAATAGCTTCTTGTTTGCCTCCAACACTCAGGCTTTGTTGGCCACGGGTGAGATTGATAGCGCGATTGATCCCCAGGCGTTACAGCATCAATTCACTTTACATGCGGTAGTGCCCGCCCCCAGAACCATCCTCAAAGGGATCCGCAAGCTGCAACCGGGCCATGTCATGTGGGTGGATGAGCACGGCGCGGGCGAGGCGCAGGGGTACTGGCAGCTGAGTGCGATTAGAACGCATCAATACACGCCCGAGGAATGGACCGAGGCGATCAGAGACAGTTTGCAAATCGCGGTTGATCGGCGTCTAGAAATAGCGGATGTCCCAGTGGGAGTGTTGTTATCAGGCGGTCTGGACTCAAGCTTGCTAGTGGGTTTATTAGCTGAAAAATACGGTCAAGTTAAAACTTATTCGGTCGGTTTTGAGGATCAACCTGAAGAACGCGGTCATGAGTTTGAATATTCGGATGCGGTGGTCGCCAAATTTGGCACCGATCATCAGCGCTTTCATATTCAAAATGATCAAGTCCTGGCGCGTCTGCCAGAGGCCATTCAACACATGCCGGAGCCCATGGTGGCCCAAGATGCGGTGGCATTTTATCTTTTGTCTGAGCAAGTCAGTCAGGATATCAAGGTCGTCCAGTCAGGTCAGGGTGCGGACGAATTGTTTGGCGGGTATTTCTGGTACCCCCAAATGCAGGCCGCCCAGGGCAGTGCCCTGCAGCGTTTTGCCCCATTCTATTTTGATCGTGACTTTGATGAATATGCGCGCACTGTGAATAGCCGTCATGTGCATGAGGACTACACCAGCCAGCTGGTTACAGAGGCACTCCACAGTTGCCAGGCAGACAGTCATATTGATGCGGTGCTGCACTTTGATGTGACTACTCTGATTGTCGATGATCCGGTCAAACGCGTTGATAGTATGACTATGGCCTGGGGCCTGGAGGCCCGTGTACCCTTTCTCGACCACGAGCTAGTTGAGTTGGCGATGGCGATGCCGGCGACGATGAAATTGGCGTCTGAGGGCAAGCATGTACTGAAAGAAATCAGTCGAGGTTTATTGCCGGATAGTGTCATTGACCGCCCCAAGGGGTACTTCCCCATGCCGGCGCTTAAATACGTACGTGGCGAGTTTCTGACCATGGTCAGTGATGTCTTGAATTCTTCGGCTTGTCGTCAGCGTGGCTTATTTAACATGGACTATGTGCAACAGCTTTTGCGGCAGCCGGATCGCTATCACACGCGCTTACAAGGCAGTAAGGTGTGGCACATGGCGTTATTGGAGCTGTGGTTGCAAACGCATATCGATTGCACATCATCCCCCTCACTATAGGTATGTCAGGCGCGTTAATTAAGGTTAGAATGGCGTAAATTTTATATTCAAACTCGAGCGAGCAAGGATCAATCATGGATGTTTTAGATAAAATCAAAGAGCAAGTTGAGACTAACCCCGTCATTATATATATGAAAGGTACGCCGCAGATGCCCCAGTGTGGTTTCTCTATGCGTGCTGCTGAAGCGTTAAAGCAGTGTGGCTATGAGTTTGCCTACGTCAACATTCTTATGGATCCTGAAATTTTTCAGAACCTGCCGCGTTATGCTGACTGGCCGACCTTCCCTCAGCTGTATATCAAAGGTGAGTTAGTGGGTGGTTGTGATATCACGCTGGAAATGGCTGAAAAGGGTGAGTTACAGAGCATGATCAAGCAAGCGGTAGAGGGTTAGTCGTCCTCTAACTGCTTTGCCTTAACGCGTTCCTCGTCAGCACCTCTGGCGACAGGTACGAAGGTGCTGACTTTTTGATTCCAAGTGTTATGTATTTTGCAAAACACCTCAGCCGTCATCATCGCGTCGTACAATGCGGAGTGCGCCTGATCATTTTCCCAGCTGAGGCCAGCAACCTGAGAAATTCTCGACAACACAGTCTGACCATGAGCCATGGCACCAAGCGTGACCGTATCCAGACAACTGAACGGATGGAATGGATTGTTTTTAACATTGGCACGTTGTGCCGATTTATTCATGAAATTTAGATCAAAGTGGGCATTGTGCCCCACCAAAATGGCACGTTTGCAGACATTTTCCTTACACACGCGACGCACTTCTTTAAAGATCGCTTTCAGGGCGACGTCCTCAGGCTGAGCGATGCGCAGTGGATGGAATGGGTCTATGCCATTGACTTCCATAGAGGCGGGTTCAAGGTTAGCGCCTTCGAAAGGCTGCACATGCACACTAAAAGATTCTTTACAGTGCAAACTGCCGCACTCGTCGATACCAATAATGATTGCAGCCACTTCCAGTAAGGCATCGGTTTGAGGATTAAAACCGCCCGTTTCTATATCAACGACAACAGGGCAGAAACCGCGAAAACGGTTGGCTAAAGGGATGTAGCTGGCATGGTCATTAATGACATTATGCTGGATGGACATAAGCTTAAGCTTTAATAATAATCGGTTAAGTCGCGCAAGTCGGCATACTATATAATAGAACCGACCCACTCACACACAATAACAACATAATTGATCATGTCAGATATACGTAAAGTCGTCCTTGCTTACTCCGGAGGGCTGGACACCTCCATCATCCTGCGCTGGTTGGAAGAGCAGTACCAATGCGAAGTGGTGACCTTCACAGCTGACCTCGGTCAGGGCGAAGAGGTCGAGCCAGCCCGTGCCAAGGCGCAAGCCCTAGGGGTAAAAGAAATCTTTATCGAAGATTTGCGCGAAGAATTTGTGCGCGATTTTGTTTTCCCGATGTTTCGTGCCAATACAGTCTATGAAGGTGAATATTTGCTGGGCACCTCTATTGCGCGCCCGCTGATTGCCAAACGTTTAATCGAGATCGCCCAACAGACAGGCGCAGATGCGATTTCCCACGGGGCCACCGGTAAAGGTAACGACCAGGTACGTTTTGAGCTGGGCGCCTATGCGCTTCATCCGGATATTCATATTATTGCACCTTGGCGTGAATGGGATTTAAGCTCACGCGAGAGTCTGCTGGCCTATGCCGCACAGCATGGCATACCGATCGAACAGCAGCGCAAAGGGGGCTCGCCTTATTCTATGGATGCGAACTTGCTGCATATTTCCTATGAGGGTGGGGTATTAGAAGACCCCTGGAGTGCGCCTGAAGACGATATGTGGCGCTGGACGGTTGCCCCGCAGAACGCACCCGATCAAGACGAAACGATAGTGCTTGGTTTCGACCAGGGCGATCCAGTCAGTCTCAATGGTGAGCCGCTATCGCCCGCAACCATGCTGCAAAGCCTAAATGAGATTGCCGGTCGCCATGGTATCGGACGGCTGGATATTGTCGAGAACCGCTATGTCGGTATGAAGTCGCGCGGCTGTTATGAAACACCGGGGGGCAGCGTCATGCTGAAGGCACATCGTGCTTTGGAATCGATCTGTTTAGATCGAGAATTAACCCATCTGAAAGATGAGTTGATGCCGCGCTACGCTAAATTAGTCTACAACGGCTACTGGTGGAGTCCGGAAAGAGAGGCAATTCAAACACTTATTGACGCGAGTCAAAAAAATGTCACTGGAGAGGTGCGTTTACAACTCTACAAAGGTAATATTGCTGTCACAGGAAGGCAATCTGAACGTCACAGTCTGTTCAATGAAACGATCGCGACGTTTGAGGACGACCAAGGCGCTTACGATCAGAAGGACGCGGAAGGCTTTATCAAGCTTAATGCATTGCGCTTACGCATACAGGCAGCAAAAAAATAATGAGTAATACTCACGTTGGAGTTATTAAAGTGTTTGCTTACAGACCATCAATTACTAAATTAATCGCTTTAGTCGCAATGGCCGGCATGTTGTTGATGTCCGGCTGTGCCAGTACCGAATATGTCGCCAATGAGCGTGATCCATGGCAAGGGTTCAATCGTGCCATGTATGGTTTTAACGATACTGTGGATCAGGCTGTGCTCAAACCTGCGGCACGTGGTTACCAGGCGGTGGCACCAGATTTCGTGGAAACAGGTGTGCGCAACTTTTTCTCTAATATTAACGATGTCAGTGTCGCCATCAATAACCTGATGCAAGGTAAAGTCAATGACGCCTTCTCAGATGTCGGCCGACTGCTGGTCAACACCACAATAGGAGTCTTGGGATTATTCGATGTCGCCAGTGAGATGGGCTTACAAAAACATCAAGAAGATTTTGGCCAAACCCTAGCCGTGTGGGGCGTGGATGCCGGACCATATGTGGTACTGCCGTTCTTTGGTCCTGCAACATTACGCGACAGCACCAGTGTGCCGATGGATCAATTCGCAATGAATCCAGTTAATCACATCGACATGGAGAAATCTGATCGCATGTACCTGATGGCAACTGACAAAGTAAGTATTCGTGCTGACTTACTCGCGCTGGAAGAAAGTGTAGATGAAATCACGACCGACAAATACAGCTTCATCCGTGAGGCCTATCTGGATCGCAGACAATTCCTGGTGCATGATGGTTCGCCACCAGTGGAAGAGTCATTATATGAAGATCTAGAAGAAGAATAATCCTTCACAATCGCCGCACATGGGAGCCTGTATACTTTGTGGAAAGTCTGCAGGCTTTTTTTATGCCCTGCATAAAAATTGTTATCAACATTATCAGACCGTAGTCACTGGTCTGGTTGAACTGCTGGAACAACAACTTGCCACACAGCCGCTGGCTACTGTGTGCGCGCGTATGCGCACCCAAGTGGATGCTCTGGAATTCACCGCTGAGGCCAGCCAACGCTGCTATGTTAAAGCGCTAGAACAATATGCTGCCCTGCCAAAGCAACCACTGCAAGCGCTGCCGGTGACGGAAAACTGGTTAGCGTGCATTCAGATGCTGGCGCTGGATGAGCGCATGTTCGTTGATCCTACCCTGGTTCAGCGTCAGCGCAATCTGCCCGCACTGAGAAGTTTACAGGCGGGTCAACTGCCCCAGTTCGAAGCCACCGAACAGGTCGCTCCCGCAACCCTGGAAAGTCAGGAAACGATTTGGTGGGTGTTTAGGTCTGGCGATCTGGAACAAAAAAATCCAGCGCCAAAAAATTGGTCGATCGTCGCGCAATTGATTGATAATTTGCGTCCTAGCAAAGTCAATCTGGTCAGCCAATCGCTGGCTCAGGGTGCCTTATGGTTGACTGATATGGCGATCCATATCGTTCCTGAACAAGGTGTCTCTGCGCACGACTCGGTGAGGATTGACTATGCGGATATTTATTCCTGCACACCTGCCAGCGGCGGTGTCAGTGTGCAGCTCAAGCACAGCACTGCAGTTGCGCAAGCACTCCACTGTGAGGATGGGCGTCTGCTTTATCAGTTTATCTTGGAGGGACTAAAACGTCGCGAGCTCGGCAGGAAACAAATATGAGCACATGTCCGTATGTGTTCATATTTGTCTCACCTAGTGTTACAACTAGCTAAACAGCGATTTTAACCAAGCAAAAAAACCACCGCCTGATGATGCGGGGGCGGCACTAGATGTGGTTGGGGCTGCTTGTGGCGTTGGCGCAGCCTGTGGGGCGGCTGCAGGACTGGTGCCATGCATGGCTTCCCAGTGGCGGCGTAATGTTGAACATTGAGGTGCTTCGTTTGCGTTCATAAACCTATCCTCTAATTAAGTGTTATCTCCAGCAGGTATTATCCTGCCTGGCGTCTATTCTTTATGAAACGCCAGGCAGGCGCAAGCGCTAAGCTTTACTTAATAACAACTTCTGCCGTGGCACGCGCCTCGGAAATATACGCATTGATCGCGGCGCGGATCAGTTCCTGCTGCACTTGCGCACGCATGTCTTCAAAGTCTGGCTTACTCAGCTCACGCGTATCATCAATGCGAATCACATGCCAACCGAAGTTCGTTTGCACCGGAGTAGTGGATACATCTCCCTTATTCATCATTTCCACGGCTGCGGCAAAGGGCGGCACCATACTGCTGGTTTTAAACCAGCCTAGGTCACCACCATTCGGGCCGGAGGGGCCAGTAGAGCGAGTTTTCGCTAACTCGATGAAATCACCCCCATGGCGTAAAGCGGCGATGACAGCGGTAGCTTCATCTTCAGTTTTGAGCAGAATATGGCGACCTTTATATTCTAAGTTGGCGCTACCAAACTTGTCATCATAGGCGGCAATCAGTTCTTCATCGGAGAAGCTGATAGCGCCAAACTTATTGCGCATGAAAGCACGCACTAACAAATCGCTTTGCTGAAACTTAAGTTGTGCCTGAATATTCTCATCATTCAGCAAGCCGGATTCGACCGCCGCCTGATAAAGTATTTCCGTCGCAATCAGCTCTTCCAAGGCCTGCTGATCTGGCGCATCAGGTGCATTTTTGATGGTTTTAAACTGGCTGATCTGGTCTTTACTGATAATCGTGCCATTGACGGTAGCCGCAATTTGATCGTCCGGAATGGTGACAGTTTCCTCATTACACGCACTCAAGATAACGACCGAGATAAGACTGATAAACAATAATCGAAACATAAATATCCTTTGGTTGGAGAGATGTTAAGGCAATACTTTCTTGAATGGCTTAACAATGACGTTGGCATAAACGCCAGCGCTAATATATGGGTCAGCATCGGCCCACGCTTGTGCAGCAGCCAGAGAATCAAATTCAGCCACAACTAGACTGCCGCTAAAACCGGCCGCTCCTGGATCCTCTGAGTCTATCGCCGGGTGTGGCCCGGCAATTAATAAACGTCCGGCATCGGCCAGCGCCTGCAAACGCTCGACATGCTGAGGACGTGCCCCCATTCTTTTTTCCAGGCTATGATCAACATCCTGGCTAATTACGGCATACCACATAATAATTTACTCTTCCGGTTTAATAGTGATGTAACGACTCAGCACAACCATTTGCATAATGAGAAATAAAAGGGTCAGGCCCATCATGCCGAATAATTTAAAATTCACCCACGTTTGCTCGCTGAACTGATAAGCAATATATAGATTTAAGCCCGCTACGGTAACAAAAAATGTCACCCATGCCATGTTTAATCGCAGCCATATCCGCTGCGGTGCCTGCATCGCGTTACTCATCAGGCGCTCTACCATGGTTTTTTTGCCGATAAAAAAACTGCCCAGAAAGAGACCGGCAAAAAGTAAATTAATGACTGTTGGCTTCCATTTAACAAAAGCAGGGTCGCGCAAAAACAGGGTAGCGCCACCAAAAATCAGGAATAGCACAAAGGTTAAGGTTTGATTCTTGTCAAAATTGCGTTCTTTTAAGTAATGCACCACCACCGTTATGGCGGAGGCGATAATAGCAATCAAGGTGGCAAAATAAATCGCATCAGTGGCAGCGCCCGGCTGGAACTCGAATAGGTTGCCGCTATTCAGCGGGGCAAGTAGAGACTCAGGCAGCTGGGGATAAAACTTATAGGCGACAAAAAACAGAATAATCGGGAAAAACTCTTTTAAAAACTTCATTCAGGAACCTTGCTATTATGTGCGAGTAATGTGCCAAGTCGCTATTATGTGTGTGCTGCGGCCGCCATTGTAACGGATTTTCCCGGCCCAGAAAAAAGGCCACAGGCGCTACCCGCCATTAATCATATGATCTGACGAGCAGCCGATGAGCCAATATTTTGCTATCCATCCAGACAACCCGCAAATGCGTCTGATCAAACAGGCGGTAGAGTATATCCGTAAAGGCTCAATCGTGGTGTATCCAACCGATTCCTGTTACGCCCTGGGCTGTCATCTGGGCGATAAAGACGCCGTCGAGCGTCTGCGTCGTATTCGTCAAGTAGACGCTAAACATCATTTTACTCTGGTATGTCGGGATTTATCTGAGCTGAGCAGTTATGCCCAAGTCGATAATGCCACGTTTCGTACGCTCCGCAGTTACACCCCCGGACCATACACCTTCATTCTCAAGGCCTCGCGCGAGGTGCCTCGGTGTCTGCAAGTCTCAAAACGTAAGACCATCGGTTTACGCATACCTCAGCACCCGGTCGCGATGGCCCTGTTACAAGAACTGAATGAGCCACTCATTAGCACGACTTTGATCCTGCCGGATGATCAGCTACCGATGACTGATCCAGAGGACATTCGCAGCCGACTGGAGCACCATGTGGATCTGATTATGGCCGCTGGCAGCTGTGGATTTGAGGCCACCACAGTGGTTGATATGGTGGATGGTGACTATCAAATTTTGCGCCAGGGTAAGGGTGAATTCAAAATCTGATAAAGTGCAGTTTTTATTAGCGCCACTGCGCCGCAAGCCGTATAATCAGCCTGATAATGGACATTCCGACCGACATAGCGCTGCCTACTGCACGCGTGCCTTGCCTTACCTCCTTTAGGCCATCAGCTATTAGGCCGCGGCCTGTTAATAGCCTCTAATGCCAACCACTAGCGCGCAAAACCAACGTGTCCTGTCCGGCATGCGACCTACGGGTCGACTGCATTTAGGACATTATCACGGGGTCCTGAAAAACTGGATAGAACTGCAACACACCCATGAGTGCTACTTTTTCGTCGCCGATTGGCATGCCCTCACGACGGAATACGATAACACCGAAATCATTGCTGCCAGCGTCACCGATATGGTGATCGACTGGTTGGCGGCCGGAGTCAGTCCGGGCACTGCATCTTTATTCATCCAGTCACGCGTCCCCGAGCACGCTGAGCTGCACCTATTGCTGTCGATGATGACGCCTTTGGGCTGGATGGAACGTGTGCCCAGCTACAAAGATCAACAGGAAAAACTGAAAGAGAAGGACCTCGCCACGTATGGTTTTCTCGGCTATCCATTATTGCAATCCGCCGATATTTTAATTTACAAAGCGGGCCATGTGCCAGTGGGTGAAGATCAGGTCGCGCATGTCGAACTGACACGCGAAGTCGCACGGCGCTTCAACCACATTTATGGCAAAGAATCTGACTTTGAAACTAAGGCCCAGAAAGCGATTGCCAAGATGGGTAAGAAGAGCGCCAAGCTATATAACAATCTGCGCAAAGAATACCAAGAGCAGGGTGATGAAGAATCACTCAATGTGGCCAAGGCACTGCTCGATTCACAACAAAATATTTCCGTCGGTGATCGTGAGCGCTTGTTCGGTTTTCTGGAAGGCTCCGGGCGAATTATTTTGCCAGAGCCGCAGGCGCTGCTGACCAAGGCGGCAAAAATGCCCGGTCTAGATGGGCAGAAGATGTCCAAATCTTATGGTAATACTATTGCCTTGCGCGAAGATCCCAAGCAGCTGACAACCAAATTACGCACAATGCCGACTGATCCTGCGCGCGTACGCCGCAACGACCCCGGTAATCCGGACAAGTGCCCGGTCTGGCAATTGCATGCCATCTACTCACCGCAAGAGGTGCAGGACTGGGTTAAACAGGGCTGCACCAGTGCGGCCATCGGTTGCGTAGAATGCAAACAGCCGGTGATTGATAGTGTGCTCGCGGAGCTCAAGCCTATCCAAGAACGCGCGCGTGAATATGAGCAAGATTTAAATACCGTCCAAAGCATCATTAATGATGGCTGTGAAAAGGCGCGTGATATTGCCCGTGACACGCTGGAAGACGTGCGTAAATCAATGGGTCTGGTGTACCGCTAATGGCCTCGGAAGACACCAGCACGGACGCAGTTGGGACTGAGGCGGCGCAGGGTGAAATGCCATTTGCAGTCGTGCAGGGTGAGCCGATTTCAATTCCGCCGCAAGACTTATACATACCCCCTGATGCGCTGGAAGTATTTTTAGATGCTTTCGAGGGGCCGCTCGATTTATTGTTGTATCTCATCAAACGCCAGAATCTGGATATCTTGGCGCTGCCTATTGCCAACATCACACAGCAATACATGGACTACATCGGCATTATGGAAGAGCTCAAGCTTGAGCTCGCGGCCGAATATTTGGTCATGGCTGCGATGTTGGCAGAAATCAAATCACGCATGTTGTTGCCGCGTCCGGTAGAAGACCATCAAGAACAGGACCCGCGCGCAGAATTAATTCGTCGCCTGCAGGAATATGAGCGCTTTAAGCAAGCGGCCCAAGATGTGGAACAATTACCGCGTATGGAACGCGAGTATTTTGAGGCACACGCATCAGCCAACGAAGTCATCGCAGAAGATAAGCAGCCGCCACTCGAGACCCGCGAATTAATTTTGGCCTTGCATCAAGTGCTGCAGCGCGCCGCCATGTATGCCTCGCATGCGGTCGAACAAGAACCTTTATCTATCCGGGAGCGTATGACTCAGGTACTCAGCGCATTGCAGGCGGATGACTTTATTGATTTCACCCACTTATTCACACCTGAAGAAGGCCGCAACGGTGTCATTGTGACTTTTGTTGCGATCCTAGAGTTACTCAAGGATCGGGTGATCGAAATTGTGCAAGCGGAAAACTATGCGCCAATTTATGTTAAACCCGCCAGTCGGCATGTCGAGGAGGTCAATCAAGATGGCACACCCTGAACTCACGCAAGAACAAATCAAGAATATTTTAGAAGCCGCGTTACTGGCCGCCGACCATCCTCTCAGTATCGATCAACTGCTGCGCCTATTCGAGGGTGATCAGCACCGACCGGAACGCGAGCAAATCAAGACCTGTCTGGAGGCATTGCAAGCAGACTGTCAAGCGCGCGGAG